>Ga0247738_10000020_pt1 | contig 199740 bp, 175 predicted proteins | sample UWRJL013104B2_FD_180936 | JGI IMG/M metagenome (GOLD analysis project Ga0247738, IMG submission 180936) | Plant litter microbial communities from Arlington Agricultural Research Station in Wisconsin, United States - UWRJ-L013-104B-2 | ecosystem: Environmental > Terrestrial > Plant litter >...
TGTGGAGTGATCTGTTAGCTACACCATCGGAAACGCTCGAAACCATGTTTTTTATGAGCGTGTTTGGTTATGTAACCTTAAGTTTGTGTGAATGGATTGCGATTCGCTACACGCAGGAAAAACTTCCCTACCGTTTAATTCTCCTCGGTTCCTTTTTAAGTAATGCTATTAGCCACAATGTTGGCGCATCTCCCATTAGTGGAGGTGCAATTCGTTACCGGTTTTATAGCGAATGGGGGTTAAGTAATGGTGCCATTGCAAAAATTACCGTGTTTGGAACGCTTAGTTATTTTTTAAGCGCGTTTACCTTGCTCATTATCGCGTCACTGATTGAATATGATTCCATACCCATTGAATCGGAGCTTGCTAAAAATACCTTTCGTTTACTGCTTATCATTTCTGTGTGTTTTACCGTCGGCTGGATAGTCCTTTCCTTTTTCAACAAAAAACAATTTACCTTCAAAAAATTTACTATTTCACCGCCCTCCCCGTCACTGGCTTTTCAACAAATTACCCTAGGCGCGATTGATCTCACCATTGCGTCCATAGTTCTTTATATACCGCTGCTCAATTTCACCGACATAAGTTTTAGCGAATTTTTAATTTATTACGTGGTTGCACAACTGTTTGGTTTAATCAGTCAGGTTCCCGGCGGTATAGGAATATTTGAAGGGGGATTTATGTATCTAGCGGGAAGCCGCTTCCCGCCGGAGCAATTACTTTCCGCGTTAATTATTTATCGCATAATTTACTACATAGTGCCGTTATTGATAGCAGGTCTGCTCGTTGTCGCCTATGAGACCAAAAGTCATCGCTTTGTTTACACATTAAAACTGCATTACCTTTTCAAAATTATTCATCTCGCAACGCCCAAGATATTTTCAATATTATTGCTTATAGGGGGCAGTGTTTTACTGGTCTCAGGTGCAACGCCTGGAGTTCAGGAGCGTCTGGACTGGTTGCAATTTTTCCTTCCCCTACCTTTGATTGAATTTTCGCACTTGGTAAATAGCCTCGTCGGCTTGGGAATGATTTTTCTCTCACGCGCAGTTAGTCTCAAACTCGACTCAGCTTATTACGCCACAATTATTTTACTTTCCACGGGGATAGTCGTTTCCCTTGCCAAAGGTTGGGATTTTGAGGAAGCCTCTATCCTCGGAATTATGTTGATTGCATTTATCCCCAGCCGTAAAGATTTCTACCGCAAGTCCGCTTTGTTAAAAATGGAAATCCCATGGACGCAACTCATTATTGGCGCAGGAATTATAGGGCTTTCTACGTGGCTCGGCTTTTTCTCCTATAAAGACGTAGCATATTCAAATGATCTTTGGTGGCAATTTTCCCTGGACAGAAGCGGCGATGCATCGCGGTTTTTGCGTTCTCTATTTGTAATTTCGGTGGTATTTGGCGGACTGTTAATTTATCGATTAATGAGCAAAACCGTTACTAACTTAAACTTACCTACGAAAGAAGATTTAGACATAGCCACAGAAATCGTTCACAACTCCAGCACTACTGATCATCACCTGGTGCTTACCGGGGACAAATATATTCTATGGAGTAAAACGAAAAAAAGTTTTCTGATGTATGGTGTAACCAATAAATTTTGGATCGCCATGGGTGATCCAGTTGGCGACACCGCGGAGTTCGAGGAACTTGTTTGGCGCTTTCGCGAGTCCGCTGACAAAGTTGCAGCGCAAATTGCTTTTTATGAAATCGGCATAAAAAGCATTCCGCTTTATCTGGATTTAGGTTTAAGCCTCATTAAACTCGGGCAACAAGCGCTCATTCCTTTGAGTGATTTCGGGCTTGAGGGGAAAAAGCGTCAAAACTTCCGCAGTGCTATCAATAAATATCAGCGCGAAGGTTTCACTTTTGAAATTGTCTATTCACACCAGGTGGAAGCCATCTTACCCAACCTGAGAAAAATTTCAGATGCTTGGCTAAAAGAAAAAAATGCCAAAGAAAAGCGTTTTTCCCTGGGATTTTTCAATGAGGAATATTTACGGCACTGCGAGCTCGCCGTCGTTAAAAAAGATAGCGAAATTTATGCGTTCTGTAACTTGTGGGCCATTAATAATCGTCATCAGATTTCCATTGACCTCATGCGATACTTGCCAGGGACGCCAAATGGCATTATGGAATATTTAAATATCAGCCTAGCCATGTGGGCAAAAGAACAAGGGTTCACTTATTTTTGCCTGGGTATGGCACCCTTGTCCGGCCTTGAAAATCATGCACTCGCTCCACTCTGGCACAAAATTGGCAACACTATTTTTCGCATTGGTGGCGACTTCTATAATTTTGAAGGCGTTTACTTTTACAAGGAAAAATTTAATCCCAAATGGCAACCTGTTTATTTGGCTGCACCACCCGGCCTACAAACCGCATCCGCATTACTCGCTGCAACCACACTTATTTCGGGTGGTGTAACAGGTATATTTTCTAAATAATTTTTGTTAACAAGACAGGGTTTTTAACAGCATGCCTTCTTTATTAAAGAATAAGTTTTTCATTCTTATATTGATTATATGTTTAGGTATTATAAACCTAGCCTACGTGTTGCTACGCTCACCCAAAGCTGCCACGCCTGAACAGATTACAGTTAGCACATTTACACTGGATGAAGCCGGGCAAATTCAACTAGCTCATGCTGCCAAACCCGAGAAAGGCCTGCTAATATTCATAACAGACCAAAGCAACACCAAGACAAATGACGACTACGCTAAAAAATTTGCAGGTCTTAGCTATTATGTTGCCATTATTGACACCAAATCTTTACTTGACTTACCCGTGAATGAAAACACCCATTGTTTAAACCTTGCAGAAAAGTTAATTGCACTTAGCAATCAACTACAGGCCCACTTGAAATTAAATGGTGATGATTTACCAATCCTGGTTGGCCTTGAAGCTGGCGCCTCCGTCGTGTACTCAGCCTTAGCACAAGCGGAAAAACAAAAATTCCATGCTGCTGTAGGTATTAACTTTTCATCACAACTTGGAATACAATCAGCACTTTGTTCGCAAGAAAATTTTACAAAGGTGTCACAGGGAAATCCACAAACTTTAACCGCAGTCAATCGATTGCCTACCAGCTTTTATGTTTTTCAGAATGAAAGCTTCCCTAGCATCGCCGGTAAAGAATTTACCAATAAGATCGGTAATCTAAAGCTAACAAGCGAAGCAAACACAGAACACGCATTATTGGAAGCCATTCAAATTTTACAATGGTTGGACCCTCGTCTCGCCGATCAGATTTCGTCAGACGTCAGCGATAGCGACTTGCCTATTATTGAAGTTCCTGTTGATGCGACAACAGACGAAAAATCTGCAAATCAAAACACCTCAGACACTTTGGCGATTCTTATTACAGGCGATGGCGGCTGGGCTGCGATTGATAAAAACATCGCAAGGATTCTGTCTGAAAAAGGAATACCCACGGTGGGATTTGATGCGCTCAGTTATTTTTGGAAAGCGCGAACCCCTGAAGAAACCACAATCGATGTTGAATCTATCATCACCCAATACCTTGAGAAGTGGAATAAAAAACACGTGGTTTTAATTGGCTATTCTTTTGGTGCCGATGTTTTGCCTTTTATAACCAATAAATTAACCGAAGAAAGTAAAAAACAACTCGCGCTCGTTGCTCTGTTGGGAATGGGAAAAACGGCTGCTTTTGAATTTAGATTATCAAGCTGGATGAACGCTGATAAAGATTCATCGCGCCTACCCTTGCTACCTGAAATTGAAAAAATGAAGTGGGCCAATAGCATCTGCATTTATGGTGCAGATGATCCTTCAGCCAACTGCGTGCCGGTGGCAGGGCTGGGTGTTAAAGCCATCAGTATGAGCGGCGACCACCACTTTGACGAAAAATATGAAGAACTTGTTCAACATATAATAGAAAATATAAAAAACGCCCAATAAGAAAATCGATACGAATCGCAGGAAACAAAAAACAATCAATTTCCTGTGATTCAATCTTCTAAATATACACGCCGAATTATTTAGTAGTCATTTTTAGAATTTTAAAGCGTTGTTTGGGCCGCTCACCTGAGCGGCTTTTTATTTACACGCTACCAATCGAAGCAGTTTCCTCAACAGGAATGCTAAAGAAAAATACCGTGCCTTTATTAATTTCGGATGTGTAATCGAGGTTGCCGCCCATGCGTTCTACAATCACACGCGAAATACTTAGGCCCAGTCCCGTGCCGTCGCGTTTACGGGTATCGGAGCTGTCGGCTTGGGCGAATTTTTGGAAAATTTTGCTGCGGAAATCTTCCGGGATTCCTGTACCTTCATCTTCAACATAGAATGTAATATGGTCATTACTTACTTTTGCATAGACGGTCACCACTCCATCCATTTGCGAAAACTTAACGGCGTTGGAAATGAGGTTGGACATAACTTGTAAAAAACGATCTGCATCAACCAGCAAGGTAATTTTTAAACTGCTAATCTCGCTATTGTTTAATGCTAAATGCACACCATATTTAATCGCGTAACCCGCATTCTGCTCAATCGCTTGCCGCATTAGAGTATTAGCATCGCAATCCGTAATGTCCAGCTCCAGCTTTCCGAACTCGAGCTTTTCGATATCCAAAATATCATTTACCAATCGCCCTAAACGTTCCGCGTTATTTTTTGCGATAACGAGCAAATCTACCGCTTTAAGTGGAAGATTTGGAATAGCGCCACCGACCAGTAAACCCAATGCCCCGGTGATTGATGTTAATGGCGTGCGCAATTCGTGGCTGACAGTAGACACAAATTCATCTTTTAATTTATCCACTTTTTTGCGCGCAGTAACGTCATGAATAAGACAGGTATAAATGCGACGATCAGGTAGATCCACACCACTAACGCCAATTTCCAATGGAACTTTTGTTTTATCACTACAAATACCTACTGCCTCCCTCGCTCGCCAAATTGAGGAACCAGGTGTGTGGTTGTAATAGCCCTCAGGTGTAAATAGGAGCTCATCCAAAAGTGGAATAATGTGTGCCGCATTTAGACCCACCAATTCATTTTCCTTCATTTTAAAAAGGCGCCACGCGGCGGGATTCGCACGCTCGATATCACCATTTTGATTAATGATGATAATAGCCTCGACCGCCCCACCCAAAATAGATTCTAGCTCCAGCGTGCGACGTTCCACCAGGGAAGCAACATATTGCGCGCGGCCAGAAAAAAGCAGCAGAAACCCGCCAAGAAAACTACAAAATAACAATCCGCCAACCAAAACGTACCATGCTGTCGCGCTTAACTGTTTATCTATATATTTTTCGGTAGGAAGAATACTTAGTAGTAAATCACGGCCTGCAATTTTTTTGCGGATCTGTTGGAGGTGTGAACGAGATAGCCCAGAGGCTTCGTTAAATCTTTCGTTGTAAACATCCCGGGGATTTTCTTCATCAGTAACATCTTGTAAGCGAATACGAAAATTTTCCTTGGGGAATTTTTCATGCAGCGCGTCTATTTGAGCATCAATTTTGATAATTGCCGTGACGTATCCACGTAAAAGGTGTTCGCGCATATCACGGGTGTTAGGAATATCCAGCGTTTGATAAACGGGCATATAAATAACATAACTTAGCTCCGTGTTATTAGCCTGCAAGAGATGTAAAGGTTCTGTCATCGAAGGAAGACCAGTGCTGGTACTAAACTGTAATGCATGATTACGAACGTCATCGGTCAACACATTGAAGCCTTGCGCGCTACCATTTTTTACGTAAGGTTCTATGTAAGTCACAACCACATAACGATCGTGTTCGCGAGCGGGCGCTAACTGATGATTTGAATCGTATTCCAGAATATGAAAATTATTAAAGCCCTCTTCCACCATTTTTTGCTCAAACGCCTTGCGTTCGGCATGCATAACATTTTTATTCCACCCCAGTGCGCTAATACCATTGGCGGCCACCAACAAGTCAGCCGTAAATAATCTGAAATCTTCTGGTGTGACTTCGTCTGAAGCAACGAAAAGACCTTTCATAGGTGTTAAGACATTAATATGCTTGGTAAAACCAGAAAACAAATTCTCTGAAATTTCCTTGGCACTATTTTGCACACTGCGTTGAATTTTTTGCTCTTCGTTCTGGCTTGCATTAATAAAAATAATAACAATGAGCGCACAACTTATTAATAGTGGAATCCCAACTGTTTTAGCTCTGTTACGCCACAGACTTCGGGGATGGGCAAAGGCAATAAAAACAAATGGCGTTGCTATAAACACACCTATTGCGTCACCCGTCCACCAGGTGGCCCAACTATAAATGGTATGAGAGAGCGGAATAAGTCCATTAATACACAGAGTTAACACCCCAATCGTTGCACTAGCACAACTAGCGATGGGTCCACCTAAAATAAAAAATAAAAAAATACTCTGCTCATCCATAAGTGCATTGGGGAAACCAACAAATTTTTTAATTAAGCTTGCGCCAATCCAGGCTGCCAGTGAACTTCCCAATGCGATTTCTGAAGCCACAAACAACATGCCAGGTTCGAAATGCCCCATACCCATGATGGCGATATTGACGTTGAGCAGAAGTGAGCCGATAAAGACGCCGACTAATAGGAAATTTCCCCACAACAGCACTGCAGCGAGGGAAATCCCTAAAGGCGGGAAGATAGCAGTGGCAAAACCAGGAGGAATGGCGAGCAATAACGCCAGACGCCCTGCGATCAAATACGCAAGCGCCAATAGCACAATACGGCTTAAGAGCAAAATGGGAGGAGGCAATGCCAAGGGCATAAGTGCATCTCAAACGCTGATTTTATCTTCTAAGACTAGCTGATAATCGAGAAGGCGCTAATGGTTTGAAAGTTTCCGAACAATGCCAGATTTTAAAAGGCCTAAAAAAAGAGATAAAAAAACCGCTGAGGTCATCAGCGGCTTTTTTGGTAATTTCAGAATGTTACACCGAAATTATTTGAGCAAGGACAAGACTTGTTGTGGACGCGCATTCGATTGCGCCAACATTGCTGTCGCTGCTTGTTGTAATACCTGCGCTCGGCTCATCGCGGCGGTTTCAGCGGCGAAGTCGGCATCCACAATTCGTGAACGTGCAGCTGACGTTTTCTCAGATACGTTTGCAAGGTTATTTACCGTAAATTCCAACCGGTTATTGACCGCACCTAACTGTGAGCGCGTATCGTTCACTTGATCGATTGCTTTGTCGATAACGCTAATGGCTTTTTGAGCACCGTCGGCGGTAGATATATCGACTCCGGAAATAGAACCCGAACCGTCTGCCGCGTTACGCTGCTGCAAACCTGTAAAGCCTACTACCGTCGCAGCAACTGCGCTGGAACCGTATTTGACAGAGACATCGTTACCGCTGGTACTGCGCAAACTGATTTGGTCGGTAGTGCCCGCCGCTAGAAACGCAACCACACCTGTTTTGCTCGATGATTCGTTAATGACACGAATCGTTTCAGTCGCAGTGGCCGCAACTGACGCTCCCGCATTAATTGCGCCGATCGCAACATCGTTAATGATCAAATCACCCTCCGCCAAGGTGCCTGCGACGGCTGTCACTGCCGCGCCGTAAGCGTTACCACTCGCATCCTGGGGGTCAATCCCAAGTGCTGCTTGTATAGCCGGTGTGTAACCTGCACCTGCTTCAATGATCACACCTTTTTTCTCGGCGCTAACATCAGTCATTACCAACGAGAAATTAGTCAGCCCGTTGGTGATACCTGAGGCAAGTGCTGCGGTGCTGTCCGTTACGCTGATTGAGGTTGCGCCCTCAGCATTTAGCACGAGTTTGCCAACTTCATTCAGTGTTGCTTGGATGCCAGTTTCCGCATTAATTTTTGCGACTAACTCTTTAATGCTATTTGTTCCGGTTAATGTATAGGATTGGCTATTACCGTCACCATCCATTTTAACCAAGGTTAGAGTGTCGGTGCCTGCACGTAGAATTCCGTTACCCGTGTTGGCAGCGGAAACTTGTACTAGTGTTGATGCTTCAGCACCTTTACCGTCAAGGTCCGCATTAATAATCGCGAGTGCCGCATTCACTGTAGGAGTTGTTGCGGGAATTGCGCTTATGGCCGTGCCGTTAATAATTAATTCGGTGCCGGTTGTTAACGTTTGCAAGGTTCCTAATCCACCGGTGGTCGCCTCGCCTACGATGTCGCCCGAGCTACCGCCCAAGGATGCCGTATTAAACGATGGAACACTCACATCAATAATTTGATTTGCTTCAGAACCAATCTGTAATTTGGTTTTACCGAGCGTGCCGTCTAACAAATTCTGACCATTAAATGACGTTGAACTTGAAATACGATCCAATTCAAGTTTGAGCTGTTGAGTTTCAGCATTTAACGTTTTGCGATCAGCGTCAGAATAAATTCCGTTCGCGGATTGAATGGATAATTCACGCATACGTTGCAAAATGTTAGTCACTTCTTGCAAGGCACCTTCAGCGGTTTGTACGAGTGACACGCCGTCGTTCGCGTTGCGAATGGCTTGATCCAATCCGCGTACTTGTGACGTCATGCGATTTGAAATGGCGAGACCTGCTGCGTCATCTTTTGCAGAGTTAATGCGTTTGCCTGATGATAAGCGCTCGGTAGTTTGATCTAGCGCAGTGCCTGAATTCATCAATTGACGCTGAGAGTTCAGAGACGCTACGTTGGTATTAATAACTAAAGACATAATATATCTCCTAAGGATTTTTCCTGCTTAGAGTTTTAACTCTTTGCAACAAGTCGTTTGATGAAGCCTGCAAGAAACTTGAGAACTTCGTGGCACATCCCGGCAAACGAACTTGATGTTATGCGTCAGGATTTTGTTACTTCTTTGCCTAAATGACTTTTTGCACAGACTGTGCCAAAAACAATCAACCCAATTATTTTTGCTGGCACACCTTAGAAAACAGGTTTAAAAAAACCGAAAAAAAGACCAAAAAAAAAGGATTAGCCTGGGCTAATCCTCTTAAAAAAACAAACAAAACTTACTCAAAAAACCTACTAGGCTTGCGCACTCAATAACTGGAAAGAACCTTCAGAATCCGTGCTGCGAGCGAGTTTCAAGAAGGTTTCGTCCGGCATTTGACGAATAACTTGCTGTGTTACACGATCTAAAACTTTTACTACTGTGGCGCCGGCTGACTTGTCGTAACTAAAGCTCAAATCACGTTGTGTAGACTGAATATATTCATTCATGTGTTTAACGGCAGCTTCAACATTCTCTTGCATTTCCTTGACGCTCACACGCTGGTTTTTTGCCGCTTCTACCACTGCCGGCGGCAAATCATTGCCACCTTTTTTTTGCGCTTCATGTTTAACTGATGTGGAAACGGCAACCGGTTTTACTGGTGCTGGTGCCACAACTACTGCAGGTATCTCGTTCATAATCTAGCCCTCTCATGAAAGAATCGTCAGAGGTTTAATTCTGACGATTCTAGCTACCTTATCTTAAGAGCGACAATACGTTTTGTGGACGTTGGTTAGCTTGAGCCAACATAGCTGTTGCCGCTTGTTGCAATACAGTCGAACGGCTTAGGGCAGCAGTTTCTGAAGCAAAGTCAGCGTCGTTAATACGTGAACGAGCGGCTGAGGTTTTTTCAGAGATGTTAGACAAGTTAGATACGGTGAAGTCTAAACGGTTGTTTACAGCACCGAGATCCGCACGAGTACTACTTACCTGGTCAATTGCTTTGTCGATAATACCAATCGCTTTTTGAGCACCGGCAGCAGTAGAGATATCAATGCTGGACACAGAACCTGTGCCGACTGCAGCATTACGCTCCTGCAAACCAGTTTGACCGGCTACAGTGGCTGCTGTTGCAGTTTCACCATACTGAACAGAAATTTCAGCGCCAGATACTGAGCGCAAACCAATTCCGCTAGTGGTAGATCCTGCAAAGGCGACAACACCGGTTTGTGCAGATGCTTCATTAATTTTCTTGATAATTTCGGTGGCATTGTCGGCAACTGTAGTAGTTAAAGTCACAGCACCAATTTCAACGCCGTTAATAATCAAGTCACCTTTATTTAAGGTACCGGCAGCACCACCAACAGCAGCACCCTGCAAATTGCCTTCACTGTCTTGCAAATCAAGACCCAGTGCTAAGCTATTGGTTGCCGCTGTAGCCACAACACCTTCTGCTTCAATTTTTACACCACTTTTTTCTGTACTTGTGTCATTGAAAACAAGCGAAAAGTTTTTGCTATCCGTAGTAAGCAAACCAGTATTAGTTAAGCCGGCACCAGAACCCGCAGCCACACTAACTCGAGTAGCATTGTCAGAGGTTAATATAAGCTTTCCAGAATCATCGAGCTTGGCTTGCAAGTTAGTCGTGGAATTAATTTTATCCACTAACTCTGCCATGGTGTTGGTGCCAGTCAATTGATATGTCTGGGTGACGTTATCACCATCAAGAACTGTAATATCTAAACGATCAACGCCAGCACGCAAAATACCAGTGCCCACATTACTTGCTGTTACTTCAGTAAGAGTAGATACGCTAGCTCCCTTACCTTCAAGATCACTGTTAATCTTGTCTACAACTTTATTCAATGTATCAAGGTTAGCACCAGACAAATCAGATAGAACAGTATCATTTACTTTGAAAGTATCTGTGCCATCTAACGCCTTCAATGAAGCTAATGCTGCTGCTCCAGTGGCTCCTGCTACTGCTTCGCCAACGATATCGCCCGAACTTCCACCTAAAGATGAAGTATTGAAAGCGCCGATTTTTACATCGATAGTTTGGTTTTGTAATGCACCAACTTGTAATGTTGCAGTACCTAATGAGCCATCCAACAACGATCTACCGTTGAATGAAGTAGTTTGCGCAATACGATCCAATTCAGATTTTAATTGTTGGCTTTCAGCATTCAGAGTTTTACGGTCAGAATCATTGTAGATTCCGTTCGCTGACTGCACGGCCAGTTCACGCATACGTTGCAGAATGTTGGTGGATTCTTGCAAAGCACCTTCTGCGGTTTGGATCAGTGACACACCGTCGTTCGCGTTACGAACAGCTTGGTCAAGACCACGAACCTGAGAAGTCATACGGTTACCAATCGCAAGACCGGCGGCGTCGTCTTTTGCTGAGTTAATACGGTTACCAGAAGATAAACGTTCGGTAGCACGATCAAGCGAATTGCCTGAGTTCATTAATTGACGTTGTGCGTTGATAGAAGCAATGTTGCTGTTAATTACTAAAGCCATGGTGAATCTCCTAGTGGTGATTTATGACTACAGATTATTTGCTGTAGCAAGTCGGTTGATGAAGCCTGAACAGATTGCTATCAGCACTTCTATAAAGGTTATCGCCCGACCTTTCACTTGCTTTAGGAGTTTTTTATATAAAACTTAAATCATTTATTGCGGAATTTGGCTTTTGGTAGTGCAGTTTGTTATAAAAAGGAACAACTTAAAGAACTTTCGTCAATTTACTGACCATAGGCATTGAGTGCTTTTCCAGACTGTATTATTTGACGTAACTCTGACGCGATTTTGTCGCGTTGCAATACGGCGTGAGCATCAAGGTCATCGTTCATTAATTGAATTTTTGCGATTATAGCTTTTGCATCCTCAACTAAAGATGCATCTTGAATGGCCTTTAAATAAACATCGTCATTGAGAAAAGTAACCTGCTGCTGATAATTTGTAGCTGCCGCTTCCAGTTCCTCCCACTGTTGCGCTTGCGCCAGGGCAACCAATTCTTGTGCACGCTCAAGAATTTCATGCAGAGGTTTTAATATGTCGCTGTTATTCATGATGTTTACCTGAAGAAAGAGTAAGACCTTAAAAAAGATAAGCCGCACAAGTGCAGCTTATAGAAATTAAATAAAAATTACCCGCGAGATGTTTACATATATTTAAATAAACTGAGCTCGCTCACTTTCACAAACGTTTGTTGCGCTGCACTTAACACTAAGGTTTGCATTTGCAAGCGCGTTGACGCTTCGGCGTAATCCAAATCTTCTATTTGTGATAATACCGTTTTGGTACTTAGCTCAACATCTAAATTTAAATCGCGCGAATTATCTAGTAAGTTTAAACGCGCGCCTACATCACTTTGCGTTGAGACCACAACGTTCAACGCGCTATCTAAATTCGTTAGCGTTTTTGCTGCGAGCGCTGCTAAGTCTTCGCGGCTGGCAGGATTATTTTGTGCATTTTTCATGAGCGTGCTAAAGCGCGATAAGGTGGTCAGCAAACTCTGGTTTTCACTGGATTCAATCACGAAGGAATCGCCAGCGGAAGGCGGCACCGTTGTTGCTGGGCTGGGTGAGCCAAAGATAGCGACCTTAACACCATTAACCGTTATCTCTTGCCCTGCACTATACACTTGATTTGCGCTGATAACTTTTCCGCTGAGACGTTCAGAAATGGTGTAATTCGATGCGGGTGGAACAACCGCGGAATCTTCATTAAAAGTAATGACCATGTCTTTTGGAAAAAATTTATCGTAAGCCTCTTGATCAACCACTTCACCCACATTAATAAATGCGGGCGGCATCGACTTGTTAGATGAGCTTGCACTTGCATTAAAGGTGTTATGGCTGCTCGGAATATTCATAAACACGTTTTGGCCGGAATCATTTACGGCAACTTTCACTGTTGGAGAAACTTGTAACTGCAATTGTCCTTCGTCGCCCTGATAACTATAGTTGCCCTGCCCTTTATCGACGAATGGAATAGTTTCACTTTGGTAGCCGCCAAAAATATATTGTCCGGACGCATTGCGAGTATTTTGCAAATTCAATAGTTGACCAATGCTCCCATCAATCTCCGCCGCGATTGCTTTGTAATCAGACGCGGACAATGCTGCCGTGTTTCCTGCTTTCACAGCTAATTCGCGTGTGCGCTGCACTAAAGCTACAACTGAGTCCAGGGTTGTCTCTTCTAAATTCAAATTATTTTCAGCAATATTAATATTTTTGTTGAACTGCGTAGTACGCGCTAATTCTTGGTTCAACATTAAAATACTGGTGGCTGCAACCGGATCGTCCGACGGAGAAAGCACTCGCTTGCCCGAACTAATTTGTTCGTTAGTTTTATTAATGGACACTTGCGCGTCGCGCATGCCGATGTCAGCAATACTATAAATTTGTGATGTTGAAACACGCATACATTTCCCCTTGATCCTGTTTCGCGAAGCCGCGAACAACCGCAATTAAACTAATGAACAATCCATCAACCGAGTGAATTCAGCAAAGCATCAAACAAGTCGCGCGCTACCGTAATGACCCTTGCATTAGCACTGTAGAGCTGTTGAAACTCGATTAAACTTGCCGCTTCCTCATCCAGGTTTACGCCTGACACGCCATCGCGCATGGTCTTGGTTTGTTCGAGTAAACTTTTACTCGCACTGGTATTAATGCTGGAAAGATTACTTTTTGTTCCTATCTGTTCCACCAACTGCCCATAACCTTGGCCGAAACTTATAGTCCCACCATCCATGGTCTTGGCAGTTTCCAAACCCGTCATCACAAGGCCGTTGCGGTTATCATTTTTTGCATTGTTGTTGAATACGATTGAAAACACGTCGCCCTGTTTAGGCTGACCGCTAATGCTGACTTGGTACCCTTTGTATGAGCTAACCGGAGTTAACACACCTGTCAACGGAACGGAGGGCGGCAATGCAACGCCATCCGCCAGAGTGACATCGATAGTCCCGACAACACTTACACTTTGACCCGTGGTATTAAGTTGCGTGAAGGGAGCATTAACATCTTTGACGGTAATACTTGAGGACGGATCAGTAAGCTGTATATCCAGATCAACGCCAGAAGATGCGACCAATCGCAGTTGCGGTGCGCCGTTGATATCACTGCTGCTCTCAGCGCGAATTCCCAGTGATTTGAGGTTGGCATTCGCGTTAATTTGCGATTCGAGATAATCGTTAATTGCCACCTGACTTGTGGGCAACGGATTCGGGTAAGGCGCGCCCAACACGTTCTCGCCATTAATTGTGATTTGTAAAGTCGATACCGTAGCAACGGTTACGTTAGATAGCGTCGCACTCGTAAACGCATGCGCAGTCACACCTGGGAAGTTGTTGAGCGCTGCCGCTGTTTGCGCGGCTGTTGTACCACTCGCAGGGCCAGCACCCACAACAAGCATTTCGCCTTTATCTTCACTGAATAGTGAATTTTCGCGATTCGGAATGAAATGCTGCTCACGCATTGCCGGCACCAACGGAATCGGATTGGCCGGGTCAGTCGCATCGAGAATGTCGTAAGTGGTATCGGAGGTGAAACGAACTAATAAAGGTGGCGCTAACTGTCCGGCAGTTGCAAAGGCTGGCAATAAATTATTGTTAGCGTCGTACACGCTTAGCACTTTCCCAGCGCTGATAGTGGACACACCGGTATTACCGGTTGACCCTAATGTGCGGAGCGGTGCTGCGAATGCAATGCTCGCTGGAGCATCTAGCAAGCTGTGGATTTCGTTCGCACCTGAACGAGTTGGCTGCAAGGTGAAACGGTCGCCGCCTTGGAATGTGCCCCCATCCAAATGCACGCTTATGCCGTCAAATGTCAAAACCGTTGGCGGTACAGTCGGTAGCACGGCAGGGACCACACCTTGGCCCACCACAGTATTGTCGGAGCTGCGCGTAATAACGTAATTGGAGGAGCCAGGATTAACCATAAACTCATAATCACTTGAAGTGATTTTGCTTGCATCGTCAATCGTCACGGACAGCACATGATTGTTCGGCGCCGCGTTATTGCCAGGATGCACGCGATTGGCACTAACAATTGGATCGTTAATATCCGTGAACATTGGATTGCCATAATTGCCATTTAAATCTAAACCTTGACGTTGCGTTTTGTTGAACGCATCGCTCATAACAATCGCAACACGACCCAACTCGTTGAACGCAGGATTCAAAGCATCGGTCTTGAAAGTCAGTGAACCACCTAATTGCCCGCCGGTAATTTCATCAGTGATATCAAAGCTGCTGGATTTGCCTTCAAAGAAAATGGAACCGTTCGAATCGGTAGTTAATTTAGACGCGTGTGGGCCCACCACTAATGGCTCACCATTGCCGATAAAAACATTCGTATCACCGGAAGCATCTTTAACCAATTGCACCGAGGTTAGCTCGGCAAGCTTACGCAATGCCTCGTCGCGCTGATCGAATAAATCATTTGCCTGGCCACCTGAATTAGCCGCATTTTTTGCACCAATTGACTGGTTTAAATTAGCTATAGTCGTAGCAAGGGAATTAATTTTTCCGACGATGTTACTTATTTCACCGTTAACACTTTTTTCAGTTTCAGCTAAGCGTGCGTATAGATTATTAAACCGCTCACTCAGGCTGTCCGCCTGGCTGATAATAAGTTGACGTGCAGGCGTTGCAGCCGGATCACTGGCGCCATTTTGCAGCGCCGAAAAAAAAGTTTGCAAGCTTCCTGACAGGCCCGTACTTGCATCAGAAAACAAACCATCAATTTTGCTGATGTTTGTGTTGTATTTATCCAACTGATTAAATGCAGACGTATCAAGGCGTACTTGTGCTGTTAAAAACTCATTAACAACTCGCGTGACGGATTCGGTAGTAACGCCATTACCTAAAAACCCCGCCTGCCCAACTTGCTGTGAAGTGCGCGTGGCGAAGTTAACATTTTGCCTGCTGTAGCCTTCGGTATTGGCGTTGGAAATATTATTGCCTGCGGTACGCAGTGCTATCTGGCTAGCCTGTAATCCGGAAATAGCGTTGGAGAGAAGACCACTCATGATTCAGCTCCTGATGAATTATCGCTACCGGTTACCGAACGAATTGAATCAGTATTAATTAAACGTTTAATCTTTTGTGCATATTCTGGATCAGTTGCATAACCTGCTTTTTGCAAAGCCTCTGCATAACCTTCTGAATTTTCACCGGCGATCAGCGCGTCTTTGTAACGCGGATTATTTTTAATCAACGACACGTAATCAGCAAAGCTCTGCGCATAATTGTCGTACTGACGAAACGAAGCGCGCTCCTGTTGAGTAATACCTTGTCTATTTTCGAGCGTATTCACAACAACGCTTTTACCTTGCCAGCCGGTTGCTTTGATATTAAAAATATTAAAACTGTTATTGCCTTTGGTGTCGTGAATAAGATGTTTTCCCCACCCAGTTTCAAGTGCAGCTTGCGCCAACAACACGTCGGTACTTACATTTAACTCAGCCGCCGCCTTTTCTGCATGCGGGCGCATTTTTTCTAAAAACTCTTCCTGGGTTTTCGCTACCGCGGTTTTAGTACCTGCACGCGCAATAAATTCCGGCGGCACACCAAGCGCTGATGTTCTGATAGATTTAAGACCAGACACTGGCAGCTCTAACGGCTTGACGGAATCTGTCGCATTTAAATCCGCAGGATTGCCGTAAAGTTTTTGCATTTGTTGATACATGGATTTTGCAATGCCAATACCTTCACCACTGGTTAAGTTCAATACCATCTGGTGATCCATCATCTCTTGATGGAACTTCACATCTTCACTGGAAAATACATCGCCCTCAGCAAAGACTGCGTTAGCATCACGCATGGATTTCAGCATTTGGTGCACAAACATGGCTTCAAATTTTTTGGAAATTTCTTTTAATGCAGCAGGGTCATTTTGACGCCCCATAGCCTTCACAGAATTCAGAGAATTCTGATCAAAATAATTGTCTTTAACCGCAGGTGTTTTTCCAGCTGCGGTTGAACCGGATAAGTTACCCAAGGTGGTGCCAGAAAAATTATTCAATAGTGAAGTGCTATCTATGGGCAACATATTAAATCACCACTAGTTCGGCTTTAAGTGCGCCGGATTGTTTTAAAGCTTCAAGTATCGCCATTAAATCGCTGGGCGATGCACCGACATTATTGACAGAGCGCACTATGTCATCCAAAGAAGCACCGGGTGCAAACTTGAACATGGGATTCGTTTTTTCTGAAGCACTTACTTTGCTATTGGGAACAACAACCGTTCTGCCTTCACCAAACGCATTGGGTTGGCTCACCGTCAAGCTCTCTGCAACGGTTACCGTCAAGCTGCCGTGAGTAACCGCTACGGGAGATACGCGAACATTTTTACCAACCACAATAGTGCCAGTGCGTGAATTGATAATAACTTTTGCCGCTTCTTCACCGAGGGTGACGTCCAAATTTTCCAGCATCGCAATAAAATCTACGCGTTGTGCAGGATTTTGCGGCGAGTCCACCATGATTGAAACGGAATCCAATGGGCGCGCTACATCTGGCCCTAATAAATTATTAATACTTTTTGCCAATTGATTAGCAGTCGTGAAATCTGCACGATTCAAATTAAATACGATCGGTTGGCCGCCAGCGAAATTGGTTTCAACTGAACGCTCAACCATGGCACCACCAGGAATTCTGCCAGCGCTGGGAATATTGACTTTAATGCTGGAGCCGTCTGCACCTTGTGCACCAAAACCCCCAACCACTAAATTGCCTTGCGCGACCGCGTAAACTTTCCCATCCAAACCTTTCAGTGGTGCCACCAATAAACTGCCACCACGCAAACTTTTTGCATTACTGATTGAAGAAATAGTGACGTCGATCGTTTGACCTGGTTTTGCAAACGCAGGTAATTCCGCCTGAACCATTACCGCTGCCACATTTTTCATTTGCATACGCGCACCTTCAGGTACGGTGATACCAAATTGTTTCAGCATGGAATTAAATGATTGGGTGGTGAAAGGTGATTGTGTCGTTTGGTCACCAGTACCATCCAAACCTACAACCAGGCCGTAACCAATTAATTGGTTTGCACGCACACCGGCTACGCTGGCGATATCTTTAATTCGCTCGGCGGAGGCGTTGAATGAAAATTGCAGCAACAATGTCCCTATCAAAAATGTACTGATAATTTTTTTGACGGTTAATTTTTTCATTACTGCATTCTCGTTAAGTTTTCTATCGTCATTTCACGATTACCCGATTGGGCACAACTCGTAAAATACTTCTAGTACACCGTTCGCCCTGAGCCTGTCGAAGGGCTTTGTACTGAATCCTTCGACAAGCTCAGGATGAACGGGAAAATCGTGCTGAACTAAAACGTAAAAATTCTCTAAGCTACACCGGAAAATCTTGCTAATTAAAACGGCCAAATCGGGCTATTAAAGAATTTTGCTAACCAACCCATGTTTTGTGAATCTGCAAGAGTGCCCGTACCACTGTAAGAAATTTTCGCGTTTGCTAAACGGGTGGATAAAATTGTGTTATCCGGAGCTACGTCGTCGGGACGAGCAATTCCGCTGATGCGAATAAATTCATCACCGCTGTTTAGCGTCATCCATTTTTCGCCGCGCACAACCAGGTTTCCGTTAGGCATAATTTCCGCGACTGTCACGGTGATGTTGCCTTGCAAACTATTGCTCTGGTCTGCGCCCGAGTTGCCGCCAAATTTTCTGTTTTGAGACATATTTGTTTCAAAGTCCATGCCTTTGAGCGTGGGTACGTTGCCTAACAGGGCACCGCCGTTAAATGAAGTGTTATTATCTTTCTTAACATTTACGTTTGAAGATTTTTTCGACACAGTACTTTCGCTCAGCATAATAGTGATAACGTCGCCAACGAAATGTGCTTTTCTATCGCCAAACAAACTCAAACCGTTAACTTCCTGATAAAGCGACCCGTCGGTGCGCTGTGGTAATGTTTGCGCAGAAGAAATAGTCGGTGCGTAATAGGGATCACCTGGTTTAGGTTTATTATTTGTCATACAGCCCGACAAAATAATTGCGCACAGTGCGACAAGTATTTTATTGGATGAACAAATTGGCGTTAGGAGTTTCATGATATTTACTCGATCAATTAAAGATTTTGAGCGATGTTTTGCAGCATTTGATCTGCAGTTGAAACCACTTTTGAATTCATTTCGTAAGCGCGTTGCGTGGTAATCATGTTGACCATTTCTTCAACGATATCCACGTTGGAGCCCTCCAATTGCCCTTGCAATAAAACACCCATTCCGTTTTCACCAGGAGCACCTTGAGTTGGTGTTCCACTGGCAACGGTTTCCACAAATAAATTTCCACCAATCGCCTGCAACCCAGAAGGATTTACGAAATCCGTTAAGGTGATGTTGCCTAATTGTTGCGGTGTGGCTTCACTACCTTCGCTGTAAGCATTAACAGTTCCGTCCTTACCAATCGTGATGCGACTAGCACCTTCAGGAACTGTGATTGCCGGCTCCAAAATCAAACCCTCGGAATTCACCAACTGCCCTTCTCGGCTCAATTGCAATTGACCATTACGGGTATAAGCGATAGTGCCGTCAGGTTGCAGTACTTGTAGGAAGCCTCGGCCATTAACAGCAACATCCAGCGGCTGCTCGGTAACTTGCAAATTACCTTGCGTAAATTGCTTTTGAGTCGCTACTACGCGTGCACCAGTACCCAATTGCAAACCCGACGGTAATTGCGAATCCTGCGTTTCTTGCGCACCAGGCTGACGTTGCACTTGATACAACAAATCTTCAAAAATCGCGCGGTCACGTTTGAAACCAACGGTGCCGGTGTTGGCTAAATTGTGTGAAATCGTAGTGAGCTGTTTATCTTGTGCAGCTAACCCGGTTTTACTGACATAAAGGGCAGACATCATGATGGAATCCTCGTGAGCTCTAGCTCAGGTAAATCATTGATTAAGACATTTGTAAAAGTTGCGCAGAAGCAGTGGAGTTCTCTTCGGCGGATTTCATTACTTTCAATTGCATATCGTATTGACGAGCCAGCGTCAGAATTTGTGTGAATTCGCTCATGGCATTGACGTTACTGCCTTCCAGAACACCGCTCGCTACTCTTACGGCGCCATCGGCCACAGCCGCTAAACCATCGCGTTGACGGAACAAGCCGTCCGGGCCTTTCTCAAGATTTTTAACGTCAGGCTTAACTAACTTAATGCGGTTGCCTTCCACCATGGTTTCAGCGGTTTGGCCCAGCGCGATAATCGATACGGTACCGTCAGCACCAATTTCTATTTTGTCTAAAGGAGGAAGGCTGATCGGGCCAGAATTGCCGATAACCGCCAAACCATTGGCTGTGCGTAAGGTGCCAGCTGCATCTACCGCCAAATTACCCGCGCGGGTGTAAGCCTCGCTGCCATCCGGCGCCTGAACCGCAATAAATCCTTCACCTTTAATAGCTATGTCCAAAGGATTGCCGGTGGTATTCAACGGCCCTTGTTCAAAATCGGCCTGCGGGGTTTCTGTTAGCGCGTAGGCACGAGTTGGTTGACCATCCCCGTAATACACGCCCATCGCACGGGATTGCTCAAAGTCAGCTTTAAAGCCCGTAGTATTCACATTGGCCATATTATTGGCGCGAATGGTCTGCGCGAGCATGTTGTTCTTGGCGCCGCTCATGGCTATATAAAGAGCTTTTTCCACAATATCTTCTCCGCTCAAGCCCGATTTACCGTAAAAAACCAGGCGCTATTTTTTTGGCAGATTTGCCGTTAAGCATAGTTTTGCAAGAGGGGTGCCAAGTGCGTGACGAGCAGATTTTGCTTAACGAGTAATCTGCAAGCTATTGATAGATATTGGGTTTTAAAAATAAGGGTATACGAGGATAACGGCGGAAAAGCGGCAACGGCAAACTGCTTCCGGTGTTTGCCGGTGTTGATGGAGTTGATCCTAGATTTTAAAAGCACCCCCACCCTAACCCTCCCCTTGTCAGGGGAGGGAATTGACTCCCCGTTATCGAGAATTGATTGCTAACTCTGTGCGCAGGGCAATTAGACTCCCTTCTTGCGGAGCGCAATTTACCCCCTCCCCTGACAAGGGGAGGGTTGGGGTGGGGTTCGGCTCCTGTTCCTAGTTGTTAGGGCGGGATACTTTCAGCAACTAATTAGGTAGGTAACTTTTACCTACTACCTCAAGTTAATAATCGTCTGAGTAGTCGCGTTCTCGGTCTCGATTGTCTTCGCATTTGCTTGATAGTTACGTTGAGCGATAATCAGGTTCACCAATTGATCAGATAAATCCACATTCGATTCCTCCAGAGCACTTGATCTTATATCGCCAAGTGAGGATGAACCTGGCGCGCCTACTACTGCATCCCCAGTCTCGAACGTTTGTGCCCACATGGTATTTCCAACCGGCTTCAAGCCTTGGATGTTATTGAAGTTGGCCAAGGCTACCTGCCCTAGGGTTTGGGCCTCACCGTTGGTGAAGCGGGCGAATAATATACCTTTACCGTCTACGTCGAGCCCCGCCAAGCGTCCGGTCGCGTAGCCGTTTTGACTAAGCTGTTCCACGGAGAACGCGCTTCCATATTGGGTTGAGCCTTCCATATTCACCAAAAAGTTTGAACTCACGGCGGGTTCCGGGATGGGTGATATTGCTCCATTTACCGGTCCTAGCGCACCTAAAGGCTGACCTTTCTTGTCGAGCGGAGTCCAGTTTGAAATTAACACCTCGTCTGACGTTAAGGGGTCCAAGCTGCCACTGGTAGTAAAATGAAGCGCAAATGAAGCCATGGTTGGAGCCGTAGGTGTGGCCGACAAAGGATCTGGGTCACCCACGTTCTGGTCGTCGATTTGCACGTACATCCTCCACTGATCTGGCGCTTCTTTAACAAAGTAGGAGCGCATAACGTGATCGTTGCCCAAGCTGTCGTAGATCTTTGATGATGTTGCGTGGTTGAAAGTTTTGGGGTTAGATGTGTCGAATACATTGGTCGGTACTATGGGCGGTACAACAGTAAGACCCTGCAATACCGTTTCATTTGAATCAAGGTTGAATGCAGACTCTACGCCAGTTGTTTGGCGCGGAGCTTGGGTGTTCACGTCTACTTTGAGATTGGACACGATTGAACTGAGATTTCCCGCTTCATCGGCCAAAAAGCCACGTAAATTTGCGCCAGTGTTGCTGACCACATTACCGTCTTTATCCAACCCGAAAGCGCCCGAACGGGTATAGAGCGTATTGCCAGCATCGCTGACCACGAAAAAGCCTGTACCGTTAACGGCAAGGTCCAAGGTGTTTTGCGTAAATTTCAAATTTCCTTGATCGTAACTTTGGCGCAATCTTAAGGTAGTCACACCGCTTCCGGGGGTGTTTGAGCCACCACCCAACAATGAGCTGGCGTATACATCGCCAAACTCTGCGCGTGAGCTTTTGAAACCGATGGTGCCGGCGTTGGCAATGTTATTCCCGGTAACTTGTAAGTCGGTGTTAGCGGCGCGAATACCACTGAGTGCTGCGTTAAATGACATAACCTACTCCTGCGTTTTGGTTACTTGGTGGCTCCTTGGAGCGCACTATGATGTTTGGCATTAATCGTAAATATTGCGCGTCGCTTGTTGGCTAACGCATCAGCTTTTACTAGTTGAATTGCGTTACTTTGCTAATATCAGTTGGTCCGTGCCCGGCCAAATTAAGAACTAATTTGCCGTCGGCCCCGACCGTAACACTGTTGACGTTGGCACTAAGGTTGGTGGCCAGTTGCTGCTTAACTCCATTTTGAGTAGCCAATACTTCGAAGCGGTATTCGCCAACCGGTAATGGCGTATCACCGGCGCTCCAGTCCAATAACTTTTCATTTACTTCTAAATTTTGGCCGTCAAAACGGAAATTAGTGTCGCCTTTAGCAGCCGTGCCTATCGGAATTTGAGCTGCCAGGGCGCCTTTAGCATCGAAAACATTCATGGTTAAATCAGATGTTGCGGCAGGTACAGTGATGGTGCCCGAGATAATACCGTTGGCCGACAATACGCTGGTTTTACTTTCTACACTAACGGAGCGGCCTACCAGGGACGATGCCTGCAAAGCCTGATTCGACATAAAGCCGCCGGTAAATGCGTTGAAATTTTTATTCAGTTTGTCCAGCCCCTCAACCGAGCTAAATTGCGCAAGTTGAGCAACGAACTCAGAGTTGTCTTGCGGGCTCAATGGGTCTTGATTTTTCATTTGAGTGATCATCAATTGCAAGAATGCGTCTTGTCCAAGGTCATTGCTTTTTTTAGCAGGTGCACCCGAGGTGTTCTTATTAATGGCATAACCAGCAAGAACATCTGTTGCGGCATTTGTAGACATATCACTCATTTCAATTCACCTTAATAATCATGCGGCCTTGCGATTACTGATTAAACATTGTTGATCTACTGCGAATCACTATTGGCCTAAAGTGAGTACGCGTTGAACCATTTGTTTCGCAGAGTTCATAACTTCTACGTTCATTTGAAATGAGCGTGAAGCTGAAATCATGTTCGTCATTTCTTCTACGACATTCACGTTTGGGTAATACACGTAACCTTCCTGGTCTGCTTTAGGATGCGTTGGTTCGTAACGACGGTCTAAGGGCGCATCGCTCTCAACAATTCCCAACACCTGCACACCGGCAGCGGCATCGTTTTCATTCGCACCTTTGTCTGCATTTAAAGATTGCTGCATGGCTTCTCTTTGAATAGCCGCAAACACTGGCTGACGACTGCGATAAACCTGATCGATACTGGAGCTTGCTGATTGCGCATTTGCCAGGTTACTTGCGGTAGTATTCAAACGCAGACTTTGTGCGTTCATACCTGTGCCTGCAATGTCAAAAATCGTTCCTAGTGCCATGATCTTTCTCGCTTAATAAAGTGTTCGCAAAAATAAATTGATTGATTAGTCGCCACGGATTGCTGATTTCAAACCTTGAAACTTACTGTTTAAAAACTGAAAGCTTGCTTGAAATGCCAAGGTGTTTTTCATGTATTCAGCGTGTTCAATTTGGTCTTCAACGGTATTGCCGTCGATAGACGGTTGTTGCGGTGTGCGATAAAGCAAATCAGCGTCTTCACCAAAAGCACTTCCTACGGCAATGTGGCGCTCGTTGGTGGCTTGCATATTGAATTGATTAGATTCACTCACTTTCTGGTTAAGAATTTGCTTGAAATCCAGATCCCGTGCTTTGTAATTCGGTGTATCAACGTTCGCCAAGTTGTTCGCCAATACGCCAGCACGCTGACCGCGTACACGCAGCGCACTTTCATGGATTCCCAAAGCTGATTCGAAGGATATGGACATGGCATTTGCTCTCTTAAACCGTTTAGGTATCCGACATTTTGCCGATTTACCTTTGATGTAAATTAGATTGCAACGCTTATGCCAAACTTCATAAAGATTTTATCTTGTTGTTTTTATTGGAGTTTTTATTGGAGTTTTTATTCGGCGCAGCGTAGAGAAAAACGGCAATATAGAAAGCGGCAGGGAGAAGCGGCAAAGGATTTCCGCTTGGGTTGAAGAGGGAAATAAATTCGGATTTCTTATTCATGACTCTCCAGTCGTTTTCAGACCCAGATTTGAGAGCCGGATCAAAAGCTGGATGGCCAGCCCCTGGATCCCCGCAAGTGGGGCGCCTAGCTGAGGATGACGACTCCCTATAAGCTGGATCCCCGCAGGCGGGGATCCAGCTTTTGAGAACAAATGGGGATTGGTAGCAAATTTTATGGCAAAGTAATCCACCAAAGTATTCATCCTGAGGCATCTAAATGCAGTTTTTATCCATTCACCACGTCGCCATCATTTGTTCTGATTATGAAAAATCCAAACATTTCTACACCGAAATTTTAGGACTAAACATCATAGCGGAGGCTTATCGTGCCGAACGCCAGTCTTATAAATTGGATTTGGAAATAGGTAACGGTAACCAAATCGAACTGTTTTCATTTCCGAATCCACCCCCACGCCCTTCCCGCCCTGAAGCCTGCGGATTACGGCATTTAGCATTTGCGGTTACAGATGTGGAAGCCGTTAAAACTGAACTTGAAGCGAACAAAGTCTTCGTTGAACCGATTCGAATTGATGAATACACCGGCAGGAAATTTACGTTTTTCGCAGACCCGGACGGGTTGCCGTTGGAAGTTTATGAAGCGGTGAATTAGAGAATTGAAGTGATGGACCCCGTTCACCCTGAGCGCGCAGCAGTCGAAGGGTTAGCGGATATTGAGTAGAGATCGAAAATCGGGGGAAAGCCCTTCGACTGCTGCGCTCAGGGCGAACGGAATCTTGAGTAAGGCGAACCAGTTTACGATAGCAACTCAAATCGCCCTAAACAAAATCCCCGGCTCACAGCGAACCATTTCAAACAAATGCCCTGCTCCGGCCAAACCTTCTGAGGAACCCAGGCACAGGATTCCCTGGGGTTTAAGCGCTGCGTGGATTTTTTGCAGGATCTGTAGTTTTAACTCGGCATTGAAATAAATAAGCACATTGCGGCAAAACACTATGTCAAATTTACCCAACCCGCTATAGGAATCCATGAGGTTAATGGGGCGGAAATCTATACGGTCGCGCAAAACGGGTTTGACTCGCCAGCCATGAGCAGACTTATCGAAAAATCTGTCCAGGCGCTCATTGGATAAACCGCGCAGGACTGAGGATTTATCGTATTCACCCTGGCGCGCCTGCTCAAGAACTGTCACTGATAAATCAGTAGCGACGATTTGCACTTGTCGCGGCAAGGTTCCCATATTTTTTTGTTTGAATTCCTCAACCATCATACTGATTGAATAAGGCTCCTGCCCCGAGGAACACGCCGCCGACCAAATGCGGATGGGCCCAAACGTTTTATTGCTGCCGCTCATTAACTGCGGAAGTAAATTATTTTTAAGGTGATCGTAGGGATATATATCGCGAAACCAAAAGGTTTCATTGGTAGTCATGGCATCGATGACTTGCTCTTTCAGCTTTCGATGCAACCCCAGTCTAAGGCTACGCACCAAAGCACCAAAATCGGCAATTTTATGTTCATCCATTAAACGACGCATACGATTACTAACAAGGTATTGCTTATTATCGCCTAATGAAATCCCGCAAGCGTCTTCCAGAAATTGCCGAAACTGATTGAATTCGCCCTGATCTACATTATCTCTCGCCGCCATCTTGGCAAACACATCGTTATTTCCATTGGCGTCTTTATTTATCATATGGGCTCTTAGAAATACATCAACGCATGAGAGACGCTAGTTCCGTTTCCCCTCATGGCATTATTCAATGTTCAGGCGTTAATCTGTCGGGGGTTGCAACAAACTTTCGCCAGTAATTGCCAGAACGCGATCATTAACGCGACGAGCCAATTCGTCGGGATGGAATTTCGCCAGGAAATCGTCAGCACCAACCTTACGAACCATAGCCTCGTTAAACACGCCGCTAAGGGATGTGTGCAAAACGATATGCAATTTTTTTAGATCCGGGTGATTACGCACTTCCGCCGTGAAGGTGTAACCGTCCATCTCTGGCATTTCAATGTCGCAGATAATCATGACCAATTCTGAATAAGGATCTCTACCAGACGCCAATAGATCTTTCAGATACGCGAAAGCTTCTGCGCCATCTTTCTTAAGCGTAGTGCGAATGCCCATACCCTCTACAACACGTTGGATTTGCTTACGCGCAATCGTGGAGTCATCAACAATCAGTACGTGTTTTTGTACGACCTTATCAGCGATGCCATCTTCAATAACACCGGCAGATACTTCTTCTTTCATAGGTGACACTTCGGCGAGGATCTTTTCCACGTCGATGATTTCTACTAATTGACCATCAACCTGCGTAACCGCAGTGAGATAGTGATCTTTACCCGCACCTTTTGGCGGAGGATGAATATCGCCCCAGTTCATATTCACGATGCGCTCCACCGAGCGCACTAAAAAGCCCTGGGCGGTACGGTTATACTCGGTGATGATGACAAAACAATTTTCGATATTGGCCAGCTCACGACGGCCGATGGCAAGGTTCATATCCATAATAGGAATGGTCCCGCCACGGATATGCGCTACGCCACGTACAACTGCGTTACGACCGGGGATGGCATTTAAAGGAGGACACTGCAAAACCTCTTTTACCTTAAATACATTAATTCCATACAACTGTTGACTACCCAGCCGAAATAACAATAGCTCCAGACGATTTTGCCCAACCAATTGCGTACGCTGGTTGACGCTATCCATTACACCGGCCATGCCATCACCTCTTTCAATTCATACGGATTTTACAATTCGTAAGCTGCCTAATCGTGCTTTTGCACTAACCTGGACGCTTAAACTCTCACCTGTCATTTTCAAATGGAAAACGGCACAGACTTTGCTTTTACCTTCTTTGAATCTATTACGGCAGAAAGCCGACACTCTTTAGGTTGATTGCAAGTGAATACGAATACTCCCGCTCTAAAACAGCAATCCGCCCTATGAGAATAGGACAACTTATGAAATTTCGTAGTTTTTATAGAACTTTCTTTTTCAAACACGCTGGTTTCGCGCCTAAAGATGTCGCGAAAATTATTAGCGTGTTGGCTGTATGGGTAGCCTTGTTATGCCAAAGCGCCAATGCTCAGGCACCTATTGAGAATATCAACCAGCTGAAGACCAAGGTCGCCCAATTTTTGACAGACGAATACAACGCAAGTGAAGCTGTTAAGGTCGAGATAAAAGTAAATAATCTCGATAATCGCCTGCGATTAGCAAAATGCGATCAGGATCTGTCACTGATCCTAAAAGACCCGAGTAAAAGTGGTGGCAACATCAATGTAGAAGTGTCGTGTAAGGGCGTGTCTACGTGGACAATCCTGGTCCCTGCACTGGCAAGAGTTTACCGCTCAGTGGCAATTGCGAACCGCAATCTGGAGCGCGGAGAAGTTATCACTGAAAACGATTTGGCGACTGAAATAAAAGATGTCAGCAATTTTCGGATGGGCTTTGCGCTTACCCCTGACGCACTAATCGGGAAAGAAATGAAATTTGCTATGAATAAAGGTGAGGTTTTTCGTAATTCGGCCCTGGCTTCACCTCTGGTCATCAGACGTGGCGATACGGTAAGTATGGAATCTATTATTGGCGATATAAGCGTGAGAACCAACGGCACCGCTGTGAGCGACGGTCGTCTCGGTCAGCAGATCAGAGTCAAAAACCTGCAGTCTGAACGCGTTATCAACGCCAGAGTAGTTGCTTCCGGTAGGGTCCAAAGCATTTTATAGGTCTTTTTAGCAGATATTTGACGCAGGCTGTTTCTACCAACGGCTCTTTATACAAACACAGATGACTCGACTATGACTGCAGCTATTAAGACGCTTAACCTGATCCATCAAAAAGTTAAAAAACTTGCTAAAGTTCCAAGGCAAACGGCCGACAACCCTCATAGGGAAGCCCTGATTAAAAGATACTTACTACTAAGTCTTTTCATTAGCGGCTCTTTGAACTTATAGCAATCGTTGGGGAACGACATCATGGTTATAGATACGAACAACATCAATTCATCTGGCAGTGCCAGTGGTACACGTAGCCGAACTACGGCTCCGGTGACAGCCAATGACACTAAAACGTCAACACCTGCGCCCGCGGAAGCAGCGGTAAAAAGCAGCAAAGACAACGTTGTGCTCAGCTCGGAGGCCCAGAATATGGTGCGCCTGCAAGCCAAAATCAGCAACTTGCCAGATGTTAATCTGGATCGCGTTGCGGCCATTAAACAAGCCATCGCGGACGGTCGTTTCGAGATTAATGCAGAGCGCATTGCCGAGAACATGCTTAAGCAAGATGAGCTTTTAGGTTAAATTTTTTGAAAGCTATTGAAACTCTTTTTTTGCAAACGAGTGAGACTCTTTTTTGCAAACTAGTGAAACCTTAACGGCTCGCTGCATTAAAGCTCGACTATTTTTAAACATCGATTCGATCAATCCCCCAACATGATCGAATACTTAAACCACGAGGTTGCTATGTCTCTCAATGCCCAATTCCTACGCGATATGCTTACGCAAGACACAGACTATGTTAAGCAATTGAAAGCACTGCTTTTACAAGAACGTGAACTTCTGGAACAACGTCAAGCCGAGGGCATGCAAGAAATTGTAAGCCAAAAAGACCATATTCTCGGCAACCTGGCCTTTACCGCCAAACAACGTGAGCAACTTTTACGTACCGCCGGTTTAACGACTGACCTCGCAGGCTGGCAGGTATTTTTAGGCCGCGATGCCACTACCCTACCGCTAATTCCTGGCTGGCAAGCGCTTACTGATGAATTTATCGAATGCCAAACGGCCAATGAAATTAACGGGAAAATGATTAACCGCTCCAAGCAAACCCTATCGCATTTACTCAACCTCATTCGCGGCCAAGTTGCAGCGCCTTCGCTTTATACGCAAAAAGGCGCAACCACCAATAACAGCAGCACCTACACGGTTGCCAAGGCGTAATAGTTCCAAGTGCTTTGCTACTGCAAAGCACTTCTCCACTTTTCATCGATTCTCTTTAGCTCATCTAACCTTGCCCACAACTAATTTTCCCCATTTTTATTTTTGGGCTCCATTTTCTATGGAATCCTTTGCTTATCCATAAAAAATTCATACAATGCGCGCGCTCGCATTTTTTCATTGCTGCGAAGCCATTTTTTTGTCCTCATAGCTTAAATGGACAGAGCACCTGCCTCCTAAGCGGGCGATCCAGGTTCAATTCCTGGTGGGGACGCCATCTCGATTTACATTGCCTTTAGGCACTACTTTATGAATCTTGTTTTATTTTCCGAGGCAGATTTTATTGGCGAAAATTTAATCGCCATTCGCGATCATCGTCGCCTCGAACATATAAAACACATTCATCAAATAAAACTGGACGACACTCTTAAAGTTGGTCTTGTTAACGGCAACATAGGTTCTGGGCATGTTGTATTTTTTAATGAAGCGGAAATTCATTTAACCGTTTCATTAACTCAGGCACCACCAACACCTTTGCCAGTTACGCTAGTGCTCGCCTTGCCACGGCCCAAAATGCTAAAACGCACCTTGCAAACCATCGCCACATTGGGCGTGAAAAAAATTTATTTAATAAATTCCTATCGCGTCGAAAAAAGTTATTGGCAAACTCCTTTGCTTGAGGCAGACGCAATTACCGGACATTTACTCATTGGTTTGGAACAAGGTTGCGATACGCAATTACCTGAAGTGCATTTGATAAAACGCTTCAAACCTTTTGTAGAAGATGATCTTGCTGACATAGTGGGTACCACTCGCGCACTGGTTGCACACCCCTACACAGAGCTAGCCTGCCCGGCACAAATTGATTATGCAATTACGCTTGCGATAGGCCCTGAAGGTGGATTTATTCCCTACGAAATAGATCTGTTACAAAAATGTGGATTTACTGCGGTGAATTTGGGCGAAAGGATAATGCGAGTTGAAACAGTTGTGTCCTATTTATTGGGGAGACTTTATTAGCAACACCAAATTATCAAACAGCTGCGCTTTTATTTTATTAGAAATTGTCACTTACACCTTATTCGATCGATTTTTCTTATCTTCTGCAAGTATCGCCTCAAAGTCAGTAATACTGACTGCAGGGCTCGACAAATAACCTTGATAATAGTGACAACCATACTGGCGCAAAATTTTAAGCTGTTCGGGTAGCTCGACCCCTTCAGCAACCAGTTCCATATCTAACAAGCGGCCCATAGTAATAATCGTTTCCACCAGAACGCGGTCGTTGCGATCATCAATAATATCGCGCACAAAACCTTTATCAATTTTTAACGTGCTAACCGGCAAACGTTTCAAATAACTAATGGACGAATAACCCGTACCAAAATCATCCAGTGAAAAACTGATGCCATAATCTGACAAGGTCGTCATGGTGGTAATAGCTTCATCCACTCGTTGAATAACTATGCCTTCAGTAATTTCCATATCCAGCGAATTCGGCGGGATTTTGTGTACATTTAATGTGTGTACAACATCATCAACAAACGCTGTACGGCGGAATTGGCGCGGGCTAATATTAATACTCAAACGAGCGCCTTCGCGCCACAAACCAAGATCATGCCAGCGTCCAAGCGCCCTACATGCTTCTTCCGTCACCCACTGCCCTACATCAATAATCATTCCCGAAGTTTCTAACACCGGAATAAAATCAATCGGAGAAATAGTACCTTTGGTTGGGTGGATCCAGCGCAATAAGGCTTCAGCGCCTACGACAAACCCGGTAACAACATCTATTTTAGGTTGGTAAAATAATTTAAATTGATGCTCGTCAAGCGCACGATGTAAATCGCCTTCCATCACCAATTGTCGGCTAACTTTGTCAGCCATTTCTTCGTTAAAGAATTCAATGGAATCGCGGCCTTTTTCTTTTACCTGATACATGGCGGTATCGGCATAACGTAACAGCTCGTGCACCGAATTATTTTTATCGGGGTAAACAACCACACCCACACTACAGGTCACGCGCAACTCCACGCCGTCGTAGAGGCAAGGTTGCGAAATAACCGTGCGAATTTTTTCGCTGATTTCACCGGCACGCAGAGCCGCTGTTTCAATATTTTGGTCAAGCACTGTGAGCACAACGACGAACTCATCGCCACTCAAACGTGCAACCAGGTCTTCATCGCGCACGGTGCGCAATAAACGACTCGCCACTTCCTGTAAGACCTTGTCGCCCACTGGGTGACCGAGTGAGTCATTAATATTTTTAAATTGATCGAGATCGATAAATAACACAGCCCCAAAATATCCATGACGTTCTGCACGACGTAACTCATGCTCCAAACGCTCAACCAATTGCAAGCGATTGGGTAACCCGGTGAGCGAATCGTGATGAGCCATAAATTCCATTTTGGCTTGCGCATTTTTGCGATCGGTAATATCTACAGACACGATTAGTGCCACTTTTTCATCATAAAATGACAGCGGCATGATATGAGTTTGCAAAAACAACTGGCGACCGGTAGCCGTAATAAATCGTTCTTCAATAACATCCAATTCTTCATTACCACGAATGACGCGATAATCATTTTGCAACATGGTATCTATATCGAAGACAGAATTTTTCAGTAATTGCCGCACATGGAGATTGCGCATTTGCTCGGGGGTAAAACCCAGTTCATCGGCCAGAGCTTTATTCGCAAACAGGTAGTAACCCGCAATATTACGCGCACCAATCATCACCGGAAGGTTATCGATAATTTGACGCAAGTGCTCTTCACTTTTGCGCAACGCAAGCTCTACCGCACGGCGTTTTGCCAGGGATAATTCAACGATATCCAAGAGGTGATTTGAATTGGCGATTAATTGCGCGAGTTCATCCTTCCGTTTCGGTGGCAGTAATGTGAGGCGATGTACGCCGGGATGATCGGGATTAATATTATTGATTTCACGCGATAACTTAACGAGGGGTTTGGTGAGCATAAAATAAAATACAAAGAACAGCAGTAACACCAACACCATGTTGCGTAAAACGCCGAACACCATGTTCGAATAAGCGCGTGCATAGAATGGAGCCAACCATAAATCCATATCTACTTTAAAACGAATGCTGCCCGTCGTTCCTTCGGCATAACCGGGAATAGTGAGGACATCTTTATATTCTTTAATAGGCTCTGATATTTTTTTCGTTAACCAACGGGTTGCGGCCGGGTCACGTGGAATACTTGTTTGCGATAAAACGGTCCCCTGCTCATCCGCAATCACAATCTCGTAGATAAATCCGTACTTCAATAACCCAGTTACCACTTCGTCGGACAGCTCTTCATCCAGCGTTGCAACCGAACGCGCAGCCGGTGGCTTTGCAACCGCAATAACCTGGTCGATAAATTTATTCAGTTCTTTCTGCTGATCGTCGTAGTCAAGATAGGTCTGCAACAGGCTCATGATAATGCTGAGCACAAATGCCAAAATGACCCCTATTTTGGCCAGTTGAAAAGAAATTCCATGAATAAACGAGGGAGCCTTATCTTTCATGGGCGGGTACTTTTTGCTCAAAATGGTTGTTTTTATGGTGCATTTTTAATCTGATGTTGAACCTGACGTAAACCTGAAATACGGGAAAAGTTTACCGACTGACATCCGAAAATATTGCCTTTAAGGAGTATAGGTTAAAGTTCAAAATTGACATAAAAAAAACCAGATTTATCGCGTCACCTTCCCTGCGCCCCAATTGTATAAAGGGACTTTCAATTGCTTGATACCTTAAGGTGCGCTTTTAGTTCAGTCGTCTGATTGATTTTTCAATATCGACTACAACAACGATGCGCTTTAGAGCAACAGCAAATGTAATGGCAGCTTAAATATCATTTATCAAATCTAAACACTCAACATGGTTGTCTTACGAGCAAAGACATCTATACTTGCTGGAAATCCTGATTACAAACCCGCTTAACGTACAACAGGTAAAAACCTTTTGTTCACAGCATCTGCGTAATAGAATAGGCTTTTTGTTTTATCTATTTGCAAGACTGTGTTATTTCCATGACCCCGCAAAGCTAATAGAAAAATATTGCCGACATTTCTTGAGGTTTAGCAATGCAAGTCCGCTGTACTTTTTATTCACGGTATTCGCTCTATTCGCGGATCAATCCGTTCCGCTTGTTGTTGAATGTGGTTAGCTCATCTCGTTATTGTGTGCTGCTGAGCTTTTTTATCATCGCGTCCACACAGGCTGCAACGAAACAAGATGCACGTAAAGCGCAAACTCCCGCGGCTAATACCCAAAATGCCGCGTCAGTGACAGCGGCGCGCAAAGCGGAACGCATTTATTACATGGAAGCGCAAAAAGCGCTTGAAAAAAAACAATTCGCGCGCTATCGCGAGCTTCTACCCAATATACGAAATTATCCGCTTTTACCTTATTTGGAATATCAGGAATTAGGCGATCGCTTGATGTCGCTTCCCACCAAAGAAGTTGAGCAATTTTTTGCGCGCTATCCCAACGCTTACGTTAGTGAACGTTTGCGCCACCGCTGGTTACGTACCCTCGCCATTAAAGAACTTTGGAAAGAGTATTTACGTTTTTACGACACACATCTGACCGACCCTGAACTTGCGTGTTTGAACTTGCGAGCAAAACTTGCAACTGGTGATAAAAGTGCGTTGAAATATGTTGAACCCTTATGGAATGTAGACAAGGAGCAACCTGCGGCTTGCGATCCTATTTTTAGCGAGTGGAAGCGTGCAGGATATTTAACACCCGACCTTATGTGGAAGAGGCATTTGAAGGCAGTAAAAGCAGATGCCATTACCCTTGCTGTTAGGCTGGCAAAAGAAATGAGCCCGGAGCAGCAAGTACAGGCCATACTCTATGAAAACGTTGCACAAAATCCCCGTTTGATTTTGCAAACCGAAAATTTCACGGCATCAACCCCCGAGATTCGCGCCACTATCGCATTAGGGCTGGAAAAATATGCCGAAACTGATGCTCAGGAAGCTGCGGCACTTTGGAATATTTATGCCAGCCGCGAAGATTTTACGCATGACGAACGGTTGAGTATCGCCTACACGATCGCGCATCAGTTAGTGCGTCAGGACCATGGCAAAGAGGCAGAAAAATTAGTGGTGGCCAACCCAAATTTAAGCCGCCCCGAATTAATGGAAGCACTGATTCGCGAAGCATTGAAACAAAAAGATTGGGAAAAAGCCTATCGCTGGGTACTTCGTCTCCCTGCTGACAGTAGAAAAACAGAGCGTTGGACTTACTGGCAAGGGCGCATTATGGAACAATTAAAAATTGCCGAATTTGAGGGCAAAAAGCCAAAAGACTTTTATGAAAATGTCGCTGCAACACGCAGCTTCTACGGATTTTTAGCGTCAGATAAATTAGGGCTCAATTATAGTTTGCTCGACAAGCCTTTAACTATTTCCAAAGAATTGATGAATAAGGTCGAATTTGATCCTGGTGTCCAACGTGCGCGCGAATATTACCTGTTAGGAAATTTGGCTTCTGCGAATCGTGAATGGACATATACCGTCAACCGCTTACCCAGCACCGAGGAAATGGTAGCAGCAGGCAGACTCGCAGATCGATGGGGTTGGTATCGCCAGGCAATTCAGACCATGCAAGACTCCGCTTACTGGGATGATTTGTCGGTGCGCTTTCCAATTCCTTTTCACGAGCAGGTTAAGGCCGCTGTTCGTCAGACAACGATAGATCCGCACTTTATTTTCGCTATTGCGAAACAGGAAAGTGCTTTTAATGTCGATGCAACATCGCCGGTTGGCGCCCAGGGTTTAATGCAACTGATGCCGGCGACTGCGAAACAAACTGCAAAGAGATCGGGTTTACTCTTTAGACCTCAGGATTTATTGCAAGCAGATAAAAATATTCATTTAGGTAGTCGTTATCTCAATGAACTACTCGGTACATTTTCTGGCAATCGGATACTTGCCGCCGCCGCATACAACGCCGGACCGGGGCGTGTCAGACAATGGCTTAATAACGACGACAACAAATTACCTGTTGATGTATGGATTGAAACAATTCCTTACAAAGAAACGCGTTTTTACGTGCAGAATGTTTTATCTTTTGCTGTTATCTATGCCTACCGGGTCGGCACGAAGCAACCATTTATGACACCGCAAGAATCGGCAAGGCAATTGTAAACACAGAATTTTAGTCCTCACAAAAGATGCCCGTTTGGGCATTTTTCCAAACTTTTTTGCGCAACGTCTTTTACATGTACACAATTGCTGGGGAAAACCAAGCGCGGTTCCCTGCCAACGAGCCCGCTTTCAACAACCTGCTGATGCGCTGAGGTACTGCAAAGCTGTACAAATGCTCGGCAAAGCATTGCACTGCGGTAGCGAGAGGGACGGCGCGCCAATTTGTATCGTAAGTATATCCAGCTACACTTGTAGTATATTCGCTAGGGCTCCACCTTTCTTATGTCCAATTCTCTGCCATTATTAGCACGCCAACCTATTTTCGACACGAGGATGAAAGTTGTTGCCTATGAGTTGCTTTGCCGCTCAAGCCATATCAATCGCGCCGATTTTAGCAACGGCGATGCAGCAAGTTCGCAAGTATTACTGAACGCATTTACTGAGCTGTCTATTACCAATGTGGTAGGAAAACATAAGGCTTATATAAATTTCACGCGAAATTTATTGCAAACACCACCACCATTTGACCGCAAACAATTGGTCGTGGAAGTTCTGGAAGGCCAAAATGTGGATAGTGCAATGTTGCACGCGTTAAAAGTATTGCGTGAACATCAGTACACCATCGCATTGGATGATTTTGTGCTCACACCGGAAACCCAAAGCCTTATCCCCTATGCCGACATCATAAAGCTCGATGTGTTGCATTTATCTGCCCAGCAACTTGTTGAACACATAGAACATATCCGCCCCTTCGGTATTAAACTTCTTGCCGAAAAAGTAGAGACTTACGAAATGCTCGAGTTCTGCAAATCAGCGGGGTTCGATTTATTTCAGGGTTATTTTTTAGCGCGTCCGCAAATTATTACCGGCCGAAAAATGACCGACAACAAGCAAGCTGTTTTGCAGTTAATGTCAGCGCTACAGGACCCTGATGTTCCCGTCGAAAAAATCGAAAAAATGATAGCGCGCGATACCGTATTGAGTTTTAAGCTGTTACGACTGGTAAATTCGGCGGCCTTTGGCCTTGCGCGAAAAGTTGACTCTCTACGACAAGCGATTGTGTTGCTCGGCCTTAACAAAATTAAAAACTGGGTAAATATTCTTGCCATGTCCAACCTTGGTGACAAGCCCCATGAGCTGAGTGTTGCTGCGCTTACGCGCGCGCGCATGTGTGAGTTAATTGCAAATGAATTAAATGATGCCCCTAGAGTAGATAGCTTTTTTACTGTGGGTTTATTTTCTACATTGGATGCATTTATGGATGCACCTATGGCAAATTTGCTCGACTCAATTTCCTTAAGTAAACACATTAATGACGCCATTCTTATGCAATTGGGAAGCGAAGGCAAAGTACTCGAAATTGTTACTTATTATGAAAAAGGTTTGTGGGACAATATCGATTGGGAGCATCTTGCAAGTCACAACATTAATGAAGAAAGACTTGCACAAATTTATGTGGAAACGCTGGAGTGGGTAGATAAAACCATTAATGATTTAGGTATCGCTGAAAAGCACTGATCAGAATAGTTTACAGCGTTGGCAAAACCGCAAAAAATTCTTCAACGTCATGTGAATCAAACGGCCAATTTAATTCTTGTGAGTAGTCAGAGCTTTGCAAAACAGGAATGCGGATACCGTAGCGCTCTATAAGCTCATCGCTCGTTGCAATATCAATTTCAACTAATTCATATTGATATTGCAAAAGCAAAGGCCACAAGATGCTTTTTGCTTGCTCACACAAGTGGCATCCCAACGTTGAATACAAATAAATTTTCACCGCGTGAATTAACGTTTAAAAATAAACGCTGCAATTACCACCGCCGCCAGGATGGCGAGGAATATCAAACCGCTTTTACCCCCGGAGCTAGTGGATTCAGCGGGAGTTTCTCTCTTCGTAAAATTATGCTGAATAGAAAACTTCTCATTCGTTGGCGCTACTTTGGGCGTTGCGGGTTTTGTCGTCGCCGTGGTGATAGCCGTAGTTGTCGCAGGGATGGGAATACTGCGAACTGTAGTTTTTGCCATTTCGTCCGCGGGGCCCATCACACCGAAGGTCAAAGCGTCAAAACGCAGTTCATCACCCCGCTTTACGCGAGCCTCCATAACTTGCTTCCCATTAAGGAAGGTTCCATTAGCGGAACCTAAGTCCTTAACAAATAAGGCTCCATCAATAACTTGTAGCTGTGCATGACGGCGAGAAAGATGTGCCGCCGCAAGGCTAATGTCACATTCCGTAGAACGACCGATGACCGTCGTGTCTTTCAAGGGAAAAACCCGGTTAGCCAACGCGGTATGATTCGCTTTGAGTGCCCATCCTGTTGTAGGGATTGCCCGCATCTGGGTTGCATTGCCCGTTTCCGAGGTGCCAACTTTGGATTCGCGCTTGGGATCAATAACCACTAATTCTATGGCGCCTATGCTTATTTCATCATCAACAACGAGAGTGCAGGCACCCACCACGTCGGCGTTATTTACACGAATAGGTTTGAGCGGTTGAAGATTTTTGAGAGTTAGGGTTTCGTGGGTTACATGAACTTCAAAGTGCTTATCCGCTACGTAGGGGTCATCAATCACCAAATCATTAGTTGCCGAGCGACCCACACTAATCATGGGTTCCACCAACCAGACCGAATTATACTTATTATTTTTATAACGAATTTTCAGCATAGCAACCTTAACCTGGACCAAAATTTGTAGGCTGGATAATGCTATAGCCTTACCCCCTTTTCAAGCACCTGCATGATGCTTTTTACTACTCCAGTTGCTAAACCAGATATTCTGCTGCGCCTTATAACTGAATCGCGCGCGTTATCGGCTATTTATCAATACCTAGGGTAGAAACAGCTTAAAGCAACCTCCACCTAAAGAACTTTTATTACTCAATGCGATGAACCCTTGCCGGGATTTATTCTTGTGCATGAGCGCTACTTTATTTGCAAATAGCAACCCCAAATGAGGCCGGCCATTCGCGAAACTTGTTCTGGCTTTGGCAAAAGTTGATGCATTTAGCATATCTTCCGGATACCCCGGTCCATCGTCCTCAACACTTATACAGAGGCCATCTTCATCGGTTTGCGCGGCAGAAATTTTTAATTTTTCACTGGAATAACGCGCGCAATTAACGAGAACATTATTGATCACACCGCTCACTAGATCATTGTCAAAATAACCTACCAGCGAATCATCACAATCCAACACAACTTCAATTTTTTTTGTCTGCAATAATTCATGATTGCGTGCAACTTGTTCATTAAGGAGATCTGTTACGAAATGTTCATCTATGTGTACATGAATGTGATCATTATCTAAACGATACAAGGACAGAAGTTGTATGAGTTCGCTATTGATACGTGCAGCCTCGTACTCCAGCACCGAATAGGATTTTGCGTGATCTTCATTTTGCGGTGGATACTGCACCATAACGTCAGCCAAGGTATTTAACAACATACCTAAAGAATTTTTCATATCATGCACGCTGGAGGCAAGCACGAACGAAAAACTTATTTCCTGATTTTCTTCAGGCTCCTGATTTTTTGAGGTCATGACAAGGCAGCCTTGGTCTGTGCATGAATTGATGTCGCTGAACGAAAGCTATCTTCCAATTGTCTGAAACGCCGAAATTGTTCATGATTGTCAGGAATAATGTTGCGTATAAAATCTATCTCATTTTGCATCGCAGAGAGTTGCACTTGCTCCGGCTGTTGTTTGAATTGACCGAGAAGAGCTTGTAATAAATTTAAGCGTAGACCGATATTTTGAGGCAAATCCTGTAGCGCACGCCCGAAACACTCAGATGCCCTTGAAAACTCTTTTGCTTCGTAAAAGGCTATACCTTCACGGTTTATTTTGGTAACCATGGCTTTATTTTTTGCACTACAAGGTTCTTGCAGCAAGCAGTCAATTTTTTGCAGAAGATCTTCCTGATTAGCGCAGGCAAGCATTAATTCTGCGATGATTTTATCGCTTTTCTCCGTGTGCCCGAGTTCCCGCAAGGTTTTAACCAATTCAATGTTTATTTCCACATCAGCACTATCTTTGTCGGAATCCATAATCTTCTGGGCATTGAGTAAGGCGTCTGTGCTGCGGCGTTCCTCTCCTGCCACCGAAAATAATTGCGCCTCAAGAAGATAACTGCTTATTTTTGCTTTATTGGTTTTGCCGAAACGAAGCGGAATTTCCGCGGCCACTTTCAACGCATCCCGCAAAACACCACTCGCTGCATTCCGGTCGAGCTTGGTATATTGGATTCCACTGCGAACAAAATTTTCATGGAATTTCAGATCATCGTGACACGAATTTTCACCAAGTTTGATTGCCTTGCGATAGGAGTTTGCCGCAGTTGCCACATCATTATTTTTGGACGCCACATCACCAAGCTGTTGCTGGCGCAATATCGACAAGGGGGAAATATCCACCGCTTGTTGTAATATTTTTTGCTGGTCCTGATAGTTGTTGCGTTCAGCCATTACTTGCGAAAGCAGGTCATAGGCTTTCAAACACAAAGGATTAAATTGAATAGTTTCTTCCAACCATTGTTGCGCGCTTAAGGTATCACCCTGCGATTTCTTAACCTGGGCCATACCTAACATGGCCCAATCCAGTTGCCGAACATCCAATATATTTCGATAAACCGCTTCAGCTTTTTCGAGAGCATTTGTTTGCAACAAGACGCGGCCTAAAATTTTTTGACATACATTTGTATAGCGATTATCTGCGGCAATTTCTGCTTCACATAAGCTAACCACAGAATTCAGATTACCCTCTTTGAGCGATTTATAAACAGGAGCAAGTGCTATGCGTTGTTTAAACAGACGTTCGAGGCGTTGACGCAACGCTTGCGCGGTAATGGGTTTCGTGAGGTAAGCATCCGGTTCATAGTCATACGCAGCCATAATGGTGCTTTTGTTGGTTTCGGCTGATATCAATACGAACAAACTATCGCTATTCAAATTAGGTTGATGCCTTAACACCTCCAATATTTGTTGCCCAGTCTTTCCCTTGCCCAAATTTTGATCGCACAAAATAATATCGTAAGTTTTCGAATCACAATAACGTAAGGCCTCATTACCCGACGACGCTGACTCGACGGTTCCTATGCCGAATTCCAGCAACATTTTTGACAGGGTGATGCGGAAGCTCTCAAAGTCGTCCACGACCAACGCTTGTAACTTTGTGTATGTAATATCAAGCATAGATAGATCCCTTTCGATCTCTTAATCTCATCTAAGCCAATCTTAATTAATAAAACCTGGCGAACTGAATCAAGAATAGCGCATATTTGAAATTCAGCTTGTAGGCTAACCTCGGGGTATATTAGCGCATGAATCATCCCAAGAAATTTGTTGCAACAAAATGCGACAGGTGCAATTCATCAGGTACAATGCGCAAACTTAAGTAAATTCCGAATATTCCATGCCGAACCCTACCGATAAACTCTACGCAAACCCGCTACCCCAAGTCACCGCATTTGCCTTTGATGAGATGGTTGTGAATGTTTTCCCTGACATGATTAAACGCTCAGTGCCAGGCTACGCTACGATCATTAATATGATTGGTAATTTAGCTGAGCGTTATGCACAACCCGACAGTTTTTGCTACGACCTGGGTTGTTCGCTAGGTGCCGCAACCCTAGCAATGCGACATCGAATCCAGGCAGCAAATTGCAGCATTATCGGCGTTGACAACTCGGAGGCGATGATCGCACGCTGCGAACAAGTTATCGCCATAGATAGCACGGAAATAGACGTGGCGTTGCATTGTGCGGATGTGTGTGAATTTCCAATCAAAGATGCATCGGTTGTCGTATTGAATTTCACCTTGCAGTTTATTCCGGTAGAAAAACGTGCAGTAATTCTTCGCAACATCTATGAAGGCCTAAAACCAAACGGAGTTTTAATTCTTTCGGAAAAACTCGCCTTCGATGACAAGCAACATGAGTCGCTTATGATTGAACTGCACCATAATTTCAAACGCGCCAACGGTTACAGCGATTTGGAAATTGCGCAGAAACGCAGCGCTATTGAAAATGTGCTCATCCCCGAAACCCTCGCTACTCATCGCCAACGCATGAAAGACGCTGGCTTTGCCAGTGTGGATGTCTGGTTCCAATGCTTTAATTTTGCGTCGATAATTGCCATCAAATGATTGATTACTCAAATTTACTTAGCTATTTACCGCAAAGTCCGTTGCAAACCTGGTGCGAACATCTTCCCCAACAAATTGCTGATGGCTTATGTGAAAAACGTTACGGCGACCTGCCGCAATGGAAAGCCGCACTCGCGCAATTGCCGCACCTTAGTAGCAGTCAAAATAACTTTATAGAAAAAGTTGAAATCGGTGTTGCTGAAGATTGCGATGAAGAAACGCGCGCGCAACTTCGCCTTACATTGGAAGCTTTGATTCCCTGGCGCAAAGGACCTTACTGGATACATGGAATTCATATAGATACAGAATGGCGATCAGATTGGAAATGGGACCGTGTTATTCCGCATTTAGCGCCGTTGAAAGATCGACTTGTTTTAGATGTGGGTTGCGGCAACGGCTATCACTGCTGGCGCATGCTGGGCGAAGGTGCGAAGCGGGTAATTGGCATAGATCCCTCACCCCGTTTTGTAGTGCAATTTCACATGGTTAAACAGTTAGCGGGGAAGCACTATCCTATTGATGTATTACCCGTAGGAATCGAGGAACTGCCCGAAAAATTGCAGGCGTTTGATACAGTTTTCTCGATGGGAGTTTTTTATCACCGTAAGTCACCTATGGACCACTTGCGAGAACTCAAAGAAGCTTTGCGGCCCGGCGGTCAATTGGTACTTGAGACATTGGTGATTGATGGCAAATTGGGGGATGTTTTGGTGCCAGAAGATCGCTACGCCAAAATGAATAATGTGTGGTTTTTACCGAGCTGCGAAACCATGTTGAGCTGGTTACGCAAGATGGGATTTAGCAATCCGCGAGTAGTGGACATTTGTAAAACCACAACAGAGGAACAGCGCTCAACACACTGGATGAAATTTCACTCCCTGCCTGAGTTCCTGCACCCTGATAATCGCTTGCTAACCGCAGAGGGCCACCCTGCCCCAATTCGCGCGGTATTTGTGGCTGAAGCTTAAACTAGTATTTTGCTACAGACGATTTACCGCTCGTTTAAAGTCCACACAGACTTATCTAACCCGCAACAATAACCCCTGACATTGCCCTTGATGTGCAGCATTTTCAAGTTGCTTGAATTCCTTATCGGTCAATTTACCTGGGCTTGCGATTACCGTGTGGCTATTGCCTGCAGCCAATGCTTCCCAGGTAATCCACAAGCGGCTTTGTTCATCGCTGCAGTGAATTAGGCGCAGGTATCGCGTGTCCACACCAAAGGACTCTAAAAATTCCCGCGATACATGCTGCGGAGCAATCCAGGTTACCCAACGATTTGCACAACTTTCGGTGAGGAAGGCAATCATGGGCATTATGAAAGCAACTTGTTCTGGTGATGCATTGGCAATAATTAATTCCGTAATGCCAGGCGTTACAGAGGTTTGCTGCCTGCTTTGAAGATGACGAATTCTATTCACGACGAATCACTCCCACACTGAGACCTTCAACGGTAAATTCCTGGTCGGTTAGATCAACACGAATAACATCAAAATCCGGATTTTCCGGCCAGAGTTCAACTTGCGAGCGGTTGCCAATTCTTTTATAGCGCTTAACGGTCACTTCTTCGCCGATTCGCGCAACCACAATTTGGCCACTGCGAACCTGATCGGTGCGGTGAACAGCCAATAAATCGCCATCCAAAATACCCGCGTCTTTCATGCTCATGCCGCTAACACGTAATAAATAATCTGCTGAAGGGGAAAAGAAGTTAGCGGGAATATCGCAATAATCATCGATATGCTCTTGCGCAAGTATCGGATTACCTGCCGCAACACGCCCTATGATAGGCAGGCCTTGGTCAACAAGATCAGGTAATTTGATGCCGCGTGAAGCACCGGGAATAATTTCTATCGCACCCTTACGGGCAAGCGCTTTGATGTGTTCTTCCGCCGCGTTGGGTGACTTATAACCCAGGATACGTGCTATTTCTGCACGTGTAGGTGGATAACCTGTTTCTTCTGCATAGGTTCTTATGAGCTGTAAAACTTGTTCCTGGCGCGACGTAAGATTGTACATTGACTACCCCATTTATCTGTTTGTTTATACAGTAATTGGGATTATATACAGTATTTTTCCTTGTGCAACAAGTTTTTTTACCGGCCAAATAAATCGGGAATCAGTCCCCAAAGCCACGCTTGATGGCATCGCCACTTGGACGAATTAAAAAATATAGAACGACGATTACCGCCAAAATAATTCCGGCGACCTTAAGTTCTTCAAGCTTCGCGTAAGACAACATAAGCCCGCATACCAGCGTACCTAGCACGGGCACCACATAGGGAATTTCAAACCTGCCTTTAGCTTCACCTTTGCGATGCTTAAGCACTATCAGCGAGAGATTCACGAGAATAAAACAGATCAATAATAAAACACTGGTCGCGCGCGCAAGAGACCCAATATTGCCGGTCAAGGCAAGGATCAACATAAATCCGAGTACAGCAAGCGACGAGACGTAGGGCGTACTACGGCGGCTCACCTTGGCAAGGACCTTCGGCATTAAGCCTTGATTTGCCATTCCATACATCAACCGCGAACCCATAATAAAATTAAGAAGAGCGGTGTTAGCTACGGCAAACATTGCGATAAACGCAAAAGCAATGGGTGGAAACCAAGGGGCCGCGCGTTTGACCACATCGACAAGGGGTGCTGAAGACGCAGCAAGCTCTGCCGCTGGAATTACTGATACCGCGATTAGCGAAATCGTGATGTAAATAGTCGACGCTATAAGTACTGCTAACAAAATTCCTTTTGGCATATTGGATTCTGGATTCTTCACTTCTTCGCTGACGTTAATGATGTCTTCAAACCCGACGAACGAATAAAAGGTTAATACAGCGCCCGACAATATCAATGAAATCGTTAAATCACCGGTGGGGTTAGAAACGGTCACAGCACTGGTGTAATCAACCGAGCCTAAAAATTTCATACCGACAACAATTAGCAACAGCAAGCCGCCTAACTCAATAAAAGTACACAGCATGTTCATCCACATGGATTCACGAATACCGCGAATAACTACGCTGGCCACCACCAGGCAGAAAGCTACCACCACCAGGTCAACAGGAATTACCGCGACAAGAGAAGTGAAATATCCCGCGAAGGCACGGCTACCCGCAGCCATAGAAGTCACGCCGGACGACAAAGCTGCAAGCCCCACCACATACGCCAGGAAATTGCTTTTGAAAGCACGATGGGTAAAAAAAGATGCTCCACCAGCCCGTGGATAACGGGACCCAAGCGAAGCGTAAGAAAGCCCGGTCAGCCCCGCCGCAACCATACTGGCGAGAAAAGCCAACCAAATAGAATTGCCCATCTCCCCGGCCGCTTTACCGATGAGCGCATAAATACCGGCACCCAGAATATCGCCTACGCCATAGACAACTAATGCAAATAGCCCTATGTGACGCTTTAACGGTTGATCAGTCATGAACCTTAACCACGAGCAAGCTCGTTCAAAAAATAAACCGGAGCGTCAGAGATTGAATAATTGCAGTGCCGCGGTAGATGGATGTAAGAGGTCGGAAATTACCACGGTGTATAAGACTATGAAAGCCCAATGGACAGAACAAACGGTAATCAAATTCGAACCTATTGAAAAAATAATGATCCAGGCGAGAAAGTTAGTCATTGATATCATTGATTGGGCAATCAAGACCGAATTCTTTGTGAATTTGCGCGCACCACCGATTTAAACGTTCACCTGTCAAATGCTCCTGGTGATCCTCATCCAACGCCAGGCCAACAAAATATGCAGTCCCGGAAACCTCAGCTTTAGATGCGGAAAACTCATAGCCTTCCGTAGACCAATAACCGATAATTTTTTTGCAACTACGGGAAACAACGTCATGCAACATTCCCATTGCATCAAGAAAATAGTCTGCGTAACCAAACTGATCTCCAAGCCCAAAAAATGCGACTGTTTTACCCGAAAAATCTATGTTACTCACATCGCTCCAAAACTCTTCCCAATCAGATTGAATTTGACCGAAGTCCCACGTTGGAATGCCCAAAATAATTTTATCGTAGTTAGCAAAGTCCATTTGCGTGGCATCGGCGATATCCAATACATCAACAATATCCGCGCCTAAACGTTTTTGGATTCTATAGGCAATACGCTCGCTATTTCCCTCATCACTTCCAAAAAAAAGACCTATAATAGACACACACACCTCATTTCGTTTTAGAAAAATGCAATTTTCACAACAATAACTTTTATTCGCAACTTGGGTTATTAGTACCTTTAAAATGTAGGCAGCGAATAATGACGATAATGTTTTGAATAAAGTTTACTCCCGCATTGTTAAGAAGGGTTAAACAGCTACAATATCAAATGACACCTGTTAGCTGCTACTGCACACTTGACATATAAATCCTTTTAGATAGCGACGATCTCACATGAATAAACTTTTACTCATCGATGATGATAAGGAGCTGAGTCAACTCCTCAGCGAATATTTAACCACTGAAGGCTTTGAAGTTTCAGTTGCTTACGATGGTGATTTTGGAATTCAACTCGCAACCCGCGAACAATATTCCGCGATAATATTGGACGTTATGCTTCCCATCTACAATGGCTTTGAAGTATTAAAAATATTACGCAAAACTCATCAAACGCCAGTGCTTATGTTAACGGCTAAGGGCGATACTGTTGATCGTGTGATCGGCCTTGAAATTGGCGCCGACGACTATCTACCAAAGCCTTGTGATCCGCGCGAACTGGTTGCGCGCATTCGTGCCATTTTACGTCGTTCAAACACCAATGAACCCTCACCTGCGAAGCTTGAAAAAATTTCTTCCGGCCCACTCGTTTTACATTTAGGTAGCCGCCATGTTACCTGGGCGAATAGTGAAATAATTTTAACCGGAACAGAATTTAGTGTATTGGAAATTCTTGTACGTCAGGCAGGCCAGGTAATCAGTAAAGATGACATGACCGAGCAAGCGCTTAATCGCAAATTAACTCCCTATGATCGCAGTATTGATGTACATGTAAGTAATATTCGCAAAAAGCTTACCGCTGCGGGTGCAAACAAAGAGCTGATTATTAATGTGCGCGGTGCGGGCTACATGCTTACCTTGCATGAAGAAAAATAATTTTTATGTCGCGGTTATACCTAAAAATATTTCTAACTTTTTGGTTGATAACCGCCACCATCATCGTCGGAACCAATGTAGTTGTACATTGGTTTGATTTTACACCAGACGGCAATTTACAAAACTCACATTTAAATCACGATGATGAGCCCGCAAAACGCTTGCTGTTTCAAATGGCTGGCAGCATTATCAATCGAAACGCCGCGGATATTAAAAAAGATATACGAGCGCTACCAGCCTGGTCATCGCCCTTTATTTTTGCACTTGATGAGGAAAACCAGGACGTTTTAAATCGCCTTCTTCCGCCTGGTGTACTAATGATGGCGGAACAACTTAATGCAAAGCATCCCTACGAAAAATTGCAGGATAGAAACCGCAAACTTTTTGGCCGTTACATAACCTTGAATGACGGTGAGGTTATTAAGTTAATTACCATTTCTGATGGCCTCGATGAAGGTCCCGATCGGGACATTATCTGGGAATTATTTATTAATAATATTTGGCCCCTATTATTAGTATCCATTTTGGTGAGCGGTAGCGCGTGCTTTTTATTGGCACGACATTTCACGTCTAGCATTAATCGTTTGCAAGAAACGATTCACAAAGTGTCTCGCGGTGATTTGAGTGCAAGGGTTAGTAAATATTTTAGTGGGCGAAAAGATGAAATTGCATCACTCGGCCACGACTTCGACCAAATGACTGCACGGCTGGAAAAAGCCATGCTGGAGCAAAAACGTTTAATTAAAGATGTATCTCACGAATTGCGAACCCCCCTCGCCCGTCTTCAGGTCGCCCTTGCCCTTGCACAGCAACGCAGTAAAGGTACTGTCGACGGGGAATTAAATAGCATTAAACAAGCAGCAGATTACCTCGGCAATATAATTACCGAGATACTTTCTTTGCCCGTTCATGACCAGCAGGGTTGGCAGCTGGATGATACGCTTGATTTGGTTAGCCTACTCAGCAGCATTAAAAGCAACTATGAACAAATGGCCAGCGAAAAATGTATTACGATTACCTTTACGCGTTATTTTAACGAAGCACTGGTAGCAACTTACGGAAATATGTTAGTAGGTGTGTTTGAAAATATAATTCGTAATGCAATTCACTACACACCACAACATGGAAAGATTGATATAAGGTTGTCACGCAAATCAGAAGAGGACGTTTTTACAATTGCCATTTCTGATTCAGGCACAGGTGTTCCCGAAGCAGATTTGAATGATATTTTTCAACCTTTCTTTCGAACAGATACAGCCCGCGACCGGGAAAGTGGCGGTCACGGCCTCGGCTTGGCAATAGCTCATCGAAGTGTCACTTTGCATTTTGGAAAAATCTGGGCTGAAAATAATCGTGAAGGAGGATTAAAAATCACTGTGGAAATTCCGGCTTTGCCACCACAAGATGAAGAATAGCCTTTACACAATAATTCTTTTTATAACACACACTGAACAAAAGCTAACTGGTTTTGAGACTCGCTGCGCGCTTTGCCAAATAAGCATCATAATCGGGAATTGACCGAACCGATGTTGAATTAAATAAAGGCGAAGCAATTAAAAAATCTGCAGAGCTGTGGTTACATGCAATAGGGATATTCCAAACTGCCGCAATTCGCAATAACGCTTTTACATCTGGATCATGAGGCATTGGCTCAAAGGGATCCCAAAAGAAAATAAGCACATCAACTATACCTTCGGAAATAAGTGATCCTACTTGCTGGTCGCCACCCAGGGGGCCACTGATTAATTTAGTCACAGGTAAACCCGTTGTACTTTCAATAATCAATCCCGTGGTGCCTGTGGCATAAAGCTTATGGTTTAAGAGCTCTGTGCGGTGCTCTTCACACCATGCAACCAAATCCTGCTTTTTATTATCGTGCGCAATGAGCGCAATACTTTTTGTTGCATTCAACACAACTTGTTTAAATTCCATAAGATTTTCCTCAAGATGTAAAAAAGCCTTGGTTAAGAGTATAACCAAGGCTTTTTGCAATTCACAGCCATCTAACTACAAGAGAAAGCAAGAATGACTGTTAAAAATTTAGTTGCTTAACTGTTTTTAGGAGTTAGTTACTTAACCTTCACCAAGAATTAATTGCTTAATTCGAGCAACAATTTATTCAAGCGTTGCACGTAGGCTGCTGGATCTTGCAGTTGCGCGCCCTCTGCCAAATTAGCTTGGTCAAACAAAATATGAGACAAATCACCAAAGCGAGATTCATTTGTTTCCTGCTCCAATTTTTTGACCAATGGATGATCGGGGTTCAGTTCCAGAATAGGTTTTGAATCCGGAACTTTCTGCCCAGCCTGCTCAAGGATTCGGCGCATTTGCGCACCCATATCGTGCTCGGCAACTACAACGCACGCTGGCGAGTCAGTTAAACGATCTGTAATACGCACTTCTGCAACCTGCTCGGTCAAGGCAGCTTGAACACGCTCAAGCAAAGGCTTCAATTGTTCAGCCACTTTTTCTTTCGCTTGTTTTTCTTCTTCGGTATCAAGTTTGCCTAAATCAAGTTCGCCTTTACCGACATCTTGCAAAGACTTGCCATCAAATTCTGACAAATGACTCATCAACCACTCGTCAACGCGATCAGTCAATAACAATACTTCAATGCCTTTTTTACGGAAGACTTCAAGGTGTGGGCTATTTTTGGCGGTGTTGAAATTCTCAGCGGCAATATAATAAATTTTTTCCTGCCCTTCTTTCATACGCGCTACATATTCTTCCAATGACTGGTTTTGCTCAGCAGTGTCAGTATGGGTAGTAGCAAAGCGCAACAGCTTGGCAATTTTTTCACGATTGGTAAAATCTTCAGCGGGCCCTTCTTTTAATACCTGTCCAAACTCCTTCCAGAATTTGCTGTAATTCTCTGGTTCACCACTCGCAAGTTTAGAAAGCATATCCAGTACACGCTTTGTCAAAGCGGTACGCATGCTATCGATATTCGGATCTTTCTGTAAAATTTCGCGCGAAACATTCAACGACAAATTATTGGAATCGACCACGCCTTTAATAAAGCGCAAGTACAAAGGCAGGAATTGTTCTGCATCGTCCATAATAAATGTGCGCTGCACATATAATTTCACACCGCGTGACGCATCGCGATTGTACAAATCAAAAGGAGCGCGTGTCGGCACATAGAGCAAACTGGTGTAGTCTAAATTACCTTCTACTTTGTTGTGGCTCCACGTTAATGGTTCAGCATAGTCATGGCTTACATGCTTATAAAATTCTTTGTATTCTTCTTCGGTAACATCGGTGCGTGAACGAGTCCACAGTGCCGTTGCAGTGTTAATAACTTCATCTTCAGACGCTTCAGCTGCATCGCCATCGACGGGGACTTGTTTTTGCATTACCACTGGAATAGCAATGTGATCAGAATATTTTTTGATGATATTGCGTAAGCGCCAGTTGTCGGCAAACTCGACCGCATCATCTTTCAAATGCAACTCAACCGTCATACCGCGATCAGCTTTTTCAACGGTTTCAACACTGAATTCCGCATCGCCCGAACATTCCCAGCGCACAGCTTCGTTGGCGGGGGTGCCCGCACGGCGAGTAGTTACGACAACGCGGTCGGCAACAATAAAAGCGGAATAGAAACCAACACCAAACTGCCCAATTAATTGCGCATCTTTTTTCTGGTCGCCACTCAATTTCTGCATAAAATTCGCAGTGCCTGATTTGGCGATAGTCCCCAGATTTTCAATCACTTCATCGCGCGACATACCTATTCCGTTATCGCTGATAGTGATTGTTTTGGCATCTTTGTCAAAGCTCACACGAATTTTTAACTCGGTATCACCCTCGTACAAATCACCATTAGATACGGCTTCAAAACGCAACTTATCCGCAGCATCCGACGCATTCGAAACCAATTCGCGCAGAAATATTTCGCGATTGGAATAGAGCGAGTGAATCATCAAATGTAACAACTGCTTGGCTTCAGTTTGAAAACCGCGCGTTTCTTTACGAGCATCAATGGTCATATGGAACTCCTGGAGGGTCAAATAACGGAATCAAGTACAAAAAACATTAATAACGACCTTAACCAAACGGCTAAAATCCATGCGTAAGAAATGGGGCAACTAACAAAGAAATCAAGGGCGGGGCGAAACGAGATTAAAAATCCTGATACAAATAGCGGGTAACTCTTTAACAGAGAAAACATTTAATGCACAAACAAAAAACCCCGCTTCTGCGGGGTCTTGGGTGATGCCGGAGCATCTACTTTGCATTTGGTAACATCTAAATTTGGTACCAGTGGTCGGACTCGAACCGACACGCTTTTAAGGGCGCGGGATTTTGAATCCCGTGTGTCTACCAATTTCACCACACTGGCAAAGTGTGGCCGCATTATATCAACGAGTTTTCTGGCGTCAACGAGAATTTCCAGTTTTGCGCCAGTATTTCCTTAGGATGAACGAAAAGGCTGCGCAAGGTCCATGTAACAGCCAACTCGCCGGATTTTTAACCTGCACCAATAACCACTTAATCGAAATACATGTCGCCGGGTACCTTAATATTACCAGGGTACTTCGGCTTCTGGCCGCGACCTTTTCGGTAGGTTTTTAGTTGGAATACATAGGCAAGCACTTGTGCGACTGCCAAATATAAGCCCGACGGAATTTCAGCATCTAATTCCGTAGTATGAAAAATCGCCCGCGCCAATACCGGAGATTCGATTATTTCGACGTCATGGGCTTTGGCAATCTCGCGAATTTTTAATGCAATATTATCCCCGCCCTTCGCAAGCAAGACGGGTGTCGCCATAGATTCAGGGTTGTATTTTAATGCCACCGCATAATGTGTTGGGTTAGTGATGACGACGTCAGCAGTGGGCACGTTTGCCATCATCCGTCGCTGGGCCATTTCTCGCTGCAATTGGCGGATGCGCCCTTTTACTTCCGGTTTACCGTCGGTGTCTTTTGCTTCATCTTTTAATTCCTGTTTGGACATTTTTAATTTTTTATTGTATTCAAAAATTTGCAGCGGAACATCAAATGCGGCAATGATCAACGTACACGCAGATAATGCAATAACAGCGTAAGCACTAATTTCTGCTGAATGAATAATGGCAATATTTATTGATTCATCACTGAGGCGAAACATGGGCTGCGCGTAATATTTAAGTAATAAAACTGTTGCTCCTAAAATGATGACGACCTTTGCGGTGGCCTTGAGCAATTCAATCAGAGCCTTCATGGAAAACATTCTTTTTAAACCAGCCATAGGGTCCATGCGGCTCAATTTCGGCATTAAAGCGTCGGAACTAAACAACCAGCCACCCAAGGCTACGGGACCAACAACTGAGGCTACTAGCATAAGCGCCATGAAGGGACCCATGCTGATTAATCCCTGAAACATGGATGATGCGAAAAGTCCGATCATCGCGTTTGGATCAAAAATTGTTTCGCGAGTTAAAGTGAAATTGACTCGCATCATCTCTATAAATTTTCCACCCATAAAATCGGCATAGTAAAGTAGACCGATTGAGGCAAGTAACAGCACCACCGATGTTGCAAGGTCGCGCGAACGGGGGATCTGCCCTTCTTCACGAGCCTTTTCAATCTTTCGCCCACTGGCCTCTTCCGTCTTTTCCTGGCTGTCGTCTTCTGCCATTTAGGGAGACCCCACCAAAGTATTTGCCACACCCAAACCCTCATCAATGATTTGATAAAACATTGGCAAAAAGTTAGATAACGAATACCACATTAAAATATAACCAAACATTAATGTGATAGGAAAACCTACGTTCAGAATATTCAATTGCGGCGCTGAACGCCCCATGACGCCAAAGGATAAATTCACAATCATCATTGATGTAAACAAAGGCAGACTAATTAATAGGCCTGCGGCAAACATCCATGAAAACATATGCACAATTAACACATAATCATCTGGTGTTAAGCCTGGCCCGGCGACGGGAAAAGTCTGAAAGCTGCTTACCAACATATTAATAACAGTGAGATGGCCATTGATAGCAAGGAATAACAACGTTGATAACAATAAATAAAATTGTGATATGGCCGTTACACTCACGCCACTGGACGGATCATTTTGTGCGGCGAACCCTAACCCTATTTTCAGTGCGATAAACTGCCCCGCTAAAACGAAAACATGCATGACGATTTGCAACATAAAACCTAATGCGATGCCGATAATTAATTCTTTAACAATGAGAATAATGGCTTCTACAGATAAAAATGAAACTGTAGGAGCATTAGGCAATAGCGGAACAACCAAAAAAGCGGTAAATAAAGCAAGTATCAGGCGGATTCTTGCGGGCACAGTGCGCGCACTGATTACCGGCATTGCAAAATAAAAAGCACTGATACGCACTAATGGCCATAAGTATTGGCCAATAAACTGATTAATTTGCGCTTCACTGACAATTAATTCTTGCATTAAAAAACCTGCTAGTTTTCTTCAGCGAGTTATCCAATCAGTGTTGGAATGCTCGTATAAAGCCGCGTAAATAAATCGGTAAACTTGGTAATAATCCATGGGCCAGCCATTCCTATAGTAGCAATGGTCATTATTAAACGGGGTAAAAAACTAAGTGTTTGTTCATTGATTTGAGTGGCAGCTTGAAACATGCTCACAATTAAACCAACAATTAAACTTGGTCCGATAATTACCAGTACCATCAATACGATCAGGTAAAGGGCCTCAGAAAAAATATCCATAACAACTTCGGGTGTCATAATTTTCTCCGCAAATAAATTTCTATTAAGGCCTTAGTTTTTAACTACCGCAGTTTTTAATTAAACACCGTAGCTGGCCGCGAGCGTACCCACAATCATCGCCCAACCGTCCACCAACACAAACAACATTATTTTAAACGGTAGCGAAATAATCAGTGGCGATAACATCATCATACCCATGGCCATTAGCACACTGGACACGACAATATCGATGACTAAAAAAGGAATAAAGATAATAAAGCCGATTTGGAAAGCCGTTTTTAATTCACTGATAATAAAAGCAGGAATCAGAATATTAAATGGTGTGTCTTGCGGTGTGGCGATGGGTGGATGTTTGGCAATACCTACAAATAAATTAATATCCGATTCTCGGGTTTGAGCAAGCATGAATGCATGAAAAGGTGCGGACGCTCGTTCGATAGCGACATTCGCAGTAATCTGTTGTTTGATATAAGGCTGAAGGGCGTCCTCATTGGCCTTGTTAAATACTGGCTGCATAATAAAAAAGGTAAGGAACAACGCGAGCCCAATTAAAATCTGGTTAGAGGGAGATTGTTGTAAACCCAACGCTTGGCGCAAAATCGAAAACACAATAATAATGCGCGTAAAAGACGTCACCATCATTAACAGAGCCGGTAAAAACGTTAGCAATGTCATAACGCCAAGAATTTGCAGTGTTACTGTGTATTCTTGGGTACCGTCTTTATTGGTTTTTACAGTAAGCGCAGGTAATCCGGGAATGGCTGGCAGTGATCCGCCAATGTTGGCCACAGAAGATGTTGGAGCAGTCGGGCTCGTTGGCGGCGTTGCTTGCGCCCAAGAGTTTATGCTAACTAACATCAAGCCAATTGCAAGAAAATATGTTGTTGCATGACGTAGTTTTTGCCAGCTCAGCACTAACATAATATTTCCTTAGGAATGTGAATTTTTTTGCGCGTTAGCATCTGGTATATTATTTTTTTGAAGGATCGCCATTAACTTTTGACTAAACTCGGATGCTACAGGTTGCGTTTTTTCAGCGATAACGACCGGCTCATCAAATACATGAAGAGTATTAATTTGTGCAGCAGTAACACCTAGCAATAATTGTTTTCCGCCCACATCCACCAGCATTAGTCGTTCCCGTGTTCCCAAAGGCATAGAAGAAATAATTTTCATACCCGGGTTGTGGGCGAAGCCACCCTGGGCAAAACGTTTTACAAACCATGAGAGTCCATAAATCAATACGACGATAATGGCAAGACCACCAATGACGCTTGCTAATTGCGAGACACTATTTGTTTTTGTCGCTACTGGTTTTGGCGTATTTACCGGTGAAGTAGTTGCAATATTAGTATTGGTATTTGCATCTTGTATGGAGCGAGACGGATTTAACGCCGGGCTATTTTCAGGTGCCAATTGGCTTGCTACTGAACTTGGCTCCTTGTTAGTAATTGGCTCAGCCGCCCACACAATACAATTTGGTAAAAGCAATAATAAAAAAATACCGCAGCGCATACAGGGTGTAGAATTTTTATGTAAGCCGGTGAAATTTTTCATGTAACCGCCTTTAAAACTGGACACTTATATGGATAGTTTCCAGACATGATGTATTCTTACTAGAAGGGAGTTGTCACCTCCGGCCGCGGCGGATGATAACTCCTTGCTAAGCAACTTATGTAGAGAAAAAATGTTCAATGCTGACGAGATAAACCTAACGTAACTTTTTAATGCGCTCTGCCGGACTTATAACATCGGTCATGCGAATACCAAATTTCTCATTCACAACTACCACTTCGCCGTGCGCAATTAGCGTACCGTTAACCAGCACGTCCAATGGCTCACCTGCCAAACGATCCAGCTCTATTACTGAACCCTGATTAAGCTGTAACAGATTTCGAATGGTTATAGATGTGCGCCCTACTTCCATGGAAATAGTTACGGGGATATCCAAAATAACCTCTAACTCAGGGTTAGCTGTTGTTTTGTTGTAATCGCTTTTTAATTCTTCAAACGCAACTGGATTTGCAATTGCTTCTTCGGCAACTGCCTGCTCCGCCATGGCCGCAGCCCAATCATCTGCCATATCGTCTTGATCATCGTTTGCCATGATTAACTCCTGGTGTACCTGTTATATTTTGTGCGCTTGAGCGATCAAAAAATTCTTTAATTTTCAATGCCAGATTTCCACGGTGCTGTCCTAATTGTGTTCTAAACATCGGCACACCATTAGCGGTTAGCACATGGAAATCCGGGAATTCTATAGGAATAACATCCCCTTCTTTTAAATCGACAATGTCGCGCAAAGTTATTTCGCGGCGAACAATATCGCATTCCAATTCTACTTTTGCCGCGAGCACATCTTCACGTAATGCTTTGATCCATCGTTCATCCTGTTCGTCAGTGTCAGATTGCAAACCCGCATCCAAAACTTCGCGAATGGGTTCAATCATCGAGTAAGGCATGGTGATATGGAATTCACCGCCGCCGCCATCCAACTCAACGTGAAAAGTGCTGACAACAACAACTTCGCTAGGGCTTACGATGTTAGCGAGCGATGGATTTACTTCAGAATGAACATATTCAAAATTAATAGGCATTACTGCTTTCCAGGCTTCTGCCAAATCCACAAAGCCCTGGTTCAACACCATTTGTACTACGCGAAGTTCAGTGGGGGTAAATTCGCGCCCTTCGATTTTTGCATGACGGCCATCACCACCGAAAAAATTATCCACCAATTTAAAAACAAGTTTCGCATCCAAAATAATTAATGCGGTGCCGCGCAAAGGGCGGAACTTCACCATATTTAAACTGGTGGGCACGTAGAGTGTATGAACGTATTCACCAAATTTTTGAATTTGGATACCGCCTACCGAAACGTCTGCCGTGCGACGTAACATATTAAACATACTAATGCGAGTGTAGCGCGCGAAACGCTCGTTAATCATTTCAAGCGTGGGCATACGCCCGCGCACAATGCGATCCTGACTTGTTAAGTCATAGGTTTTTACCGCGCCGGGCTCAAGGTCCGTTTCGGTTTCTATATCGCCGTCATCAACGCCATGGAGGAGCGCGTCAATTTCGTCTTGTGATAACAGGTCTTGCACGAGTTGTTACCCTTTTATTTACAAAAGCTAAATTGCATTGTCGAGACCAGGTTTTATCTATCAAGGCCCAAGTTTTTAATCATTACTGCATAACAAATTGCGTAAATAATACTTGCTCTATATTAGGCTCAGGTGGCGCAGCCTTTTTATCTTTGTTTTTACCTTTGGATTTTTTGGTGTCTTTTTCTTCATCCTCATCTTCACTTTCTTCCTTTTTATTTTTGGATTTTGCTGCGAGTGCTGCTGTTTCTTTGTTGATAATATCTTGCACGGTGGTCAGGGCTGCCGCGCGTAATTTTTCTTTTCCTTCCAGGGTTTGCAATTCTTCAAACACCTGGCTGCTGAGTAACATCACTAAACCATTTCGCACCGCTGGCATATGCAACTCCAGGGTTTCTAGTACCGCTGGATCGCGATACATAAGTGTTAATTCAGCTTGTAAAAAGCGTTGACGCCCGTTTACATCATAATTGACCGTGAAATTGGGCTTTAAAGGATAATAAATCGCAGGGGCTACAACCACTTCAGCTTCGCTAGCGTCCACCGATGATTCATCTTCCGCGTCATCTTTAGGTCCCATCATTTTCGAAACGATAAAAAATGTTGCGCCCACAGAAATAAGCACCAACAGGATGGCTAAACCAATAAACATGAAAAGCTTTTTCTTTTTCCGCTTGGCTTCCGCAACTGCCGCATCATTCGCTGACGATTGTTCTTTCTCTTTGTCAGCTTTATCGTCTTTTTTGCCTGCAGCCATGTCAAAACTCCGTCACTTTTTACTTCTGATAGGGGTTGAGCAATAGCTATGCCAGCTATTTGCTATCTAAAGAGTAGCAGCGGATTGTTTGATTGCTAGGTGGGAATAGAACTCAACAGGATTTTTTTAAGGCTATGGCGATGCGGTGTTTGAATTAGCGTCAGAACGTTTAAAGATTCGACAACTGGACAGAAAAGAGAAATAGATAAAAATAAAATGAGGCTTGGACCATACAGTCACTCAGCCTCATCTACAACCACACCGTAACTAAGCGTAATGATCCACCAAACGTGGCTGAACAATTGTACTAATGGCCGTTACAGCTTCCTCTTCATTGAGGCTATTAGTTCCCGAGTGACCTTGCTGTTCTTTGCCCTCACCTTGCTGGCGACTAAAAGATTTATCTGATACATCCACGTTCACAAGATTTAATCCTTGCTCGCTAAACATATCGCGCAAACGGTTTAGGTTCTGATCGAGCACTTCACGCACCATTGGATGATGGCTAGTAAAACTCACACTGGTCTGTTCCTGGTTAACGCTCACCCTAACCTGCATTGGGCCCAAATCTTTCGGGTGTAAATTAATTTCAGCGGAGCTTACATTTTGCGCGGCTAACCACAATACTTTTTCACCCACTGCCTGACTCCATTGTGGTTGTCCAACCGGAACAGGCACTGCTGTTTGAACCACAAAGCCGCGCGTCGCCGGTGATTGTGGATCGCTGAAACGCGCGAATGAATCGGCAAGCGAAGAAGACGAGTGAGTGTTGTTATTCTGCAGCGGATTTAACGTCGCGCCCTCTTCACGAACAACAGATTTTGAAACATTCTGTAACATTTTTTCAAAAACGGTTTTTGCATCTTCGGATGCGTCAGTCTGTTGCGCACCGGTTTTCGCGAGCGCATCAGTAGCATTGGCTTCTTTTGTGGATGAGGCTAGCGTTTTCTCAGCAATGAGTGCATCGGCTGCATCCAGCATCGCGTCCGGGTTTTCTTGCGATGCGCCCGGAGTTTGATTTAGCGGATTCTCAGATGATTTCAGTACTGATGTCTTGGATATTAGCATTGCAGCTTGGGCGTCAAGCGCAACAGGCGCCTTCCCGTCGAGAGCCTGTGGCAATCCTACAGCAAGTTCATTCTCACCACCGCTTCCCACCAAACCCGATTCGTCATGTGAATTTAAATCTGTCGGTATTAACTCTGATTCCGCATCAGTTAAAAGCGCAGTGGTTAATGTAAATGACGATGAACTCTGTTCAGTTACACATGTAGTTGTCATCGTTGACGCATCGCTGACGACTAACTCATCGGTGGATTCGCTTGCCTTTTTACCTTCTTTCACGGCATCCACTTTACCGCCAGATTTTTTGTTTGCTACCGCATGATCAGCAGTTTCGGATCTCACCTTTTCCTTTGGGCGAGATTCTTTAACGAGTTTTTCTTTATCGATTTTTTCATCTACTTTTTTTCTGGTTAACTTTTCCTCATCCACTCGCTCTTTGGCCAGTTTTCTAGCGTCGCCGGTTTCAGCTTTTTGACCATGCTCCACACGTGTTGCTTTTTTGTCTGCTATTTTGGCAAGCTCAATCCTGGATTGCGCGCCACTATTTATATCTATAAAGGTTTGGCTGAAGTCGGCACTTGAAGAATCATTATGAAAATCACGCTTGGGCACATTCACCGCTTGGGTTTGCGCCGTTTTCAATAACACGTTGTTATATGCGGAACTACTACTCATTGCCGTTACCCCTTCTTCATGGCCATTAGCAACCTGAAAACCGGCAATTGATTGCCGCTTTGTTGCAGATTTTGGATTGTTCAAGACTGTATGAAGGTAAGAGCAAAGCTAATGCCAATGGGGAGGGAAAATTAAAATTTTATTTAACAATCTTGCAAAAAGAGGATGTCACAAGAGGCATAGCTAACCTAGGTAAGCGCGCATCCGCTGCTTTACAATCAAGAATTCAGCCTCGATATCCGCCAGGTCTTCACCTAGTGTGCTGAGATTATTTTCACGTGCCTTATATTCCAGCGCAGCACAAAGATTTGCCAGATGCAGAGCCCCAAGATTGCCGCAACTGCCTTTAAAGCTATGGGCAGCTCTGCGCACGGCATCCACATTATCACTGCCTATGAGCGCATAAAGTTTATCGAGCCGATCAGATGAGTCCTGGATAAAAGTGTCGACTAAAAAACCAAACTCTCCTTCCATAACATCTTTCAGAGAATTTAAGGCATCGTAATCCAGGTGTTGCGTTGAGTTCATATCTTTACCTTGAGACTTAAGACCAGCTACAGGATGTTGTTTAATCATCATTGACCCAAGCGAATACGACTTCAACTTTATTCCCTGTTCCGTAGTAGTGCACTGTTTTACATAATTTTTCAACTATACCGATACCGCGCCCGCTATAACCTGTGATTGATAACTCCTTGCCTTGTCGTGCCGAAAAATCAAAACCCGGCCCGCTATCTTCTACGCGTAAGGTTAGGGTGCCGCCGTCAATATTTGACGAGTAGGCAAAATAAATGTGGACGAACCCAGCCTTTATCTCGCTTAATAACTTTTCACGACGCATGTAATATTCAGTAAAACCTTCCGGTGTTTTTTTCAAGTCGCCACTTAATCCTAATACACCATGTTCAAGCGCATTTGAATAAAGCTCAGATAATATGGTGTACAAGCTGCCACTAAAACCGCGTAGATCAGGCTCTTCCGTTAACACATTTAACAAAAATGGTAATGGATCAAATGATTTAAAACTGGTGGGTATAACTTCGAACCGCATTTCCCACTCAACCGGCAGAAGCTTGTGTTGCTGGCTGTAATGGTAGGCGGGGTGACTGACATTTTCGGGGTACTCCATGAGTATTTCAATCATGGATAAATCGTCGTCCTGCTCGCCGGAGCCGATAAAATTTTTCACACCCAACAAAATTTCGTCAAAAACAGTTTCACTGCTTTCATTTTCTTCGAACAGTTTAAACAAACGTTCTTCACCAAACATGTCGCCTTCCGAATTGCGCGCTTCGTGAATTCCGTCTGACCACATGAAAATTCGGTCGTGGCGCTCAAGATCATAAACCTGAACATCATCTTTAAAACTTTTGTCTTGTAATACACCCAGTGGTAAATGTGTTGATCGTAACGGAATTAGGGAACTGTCAGAACCGCGGTAAATAACACCTGCCGGTAAGCCTCCATTCCACACTTTTATGCGCTTTCGGCGAAAATTAAAGTCGATCATGGTTGCGCAGCAAAATAAACCTATGGGCAAAATAGCTTTAAGTTTTTTATTAATTTCGCGCAGCACATCCGACATGGAAAACCCTTTATGGACCATGCCGTAAAAAGTAGATGCCAGTGGCATAGCGCCAATCGCAGCAGGTAAACCATGCCCGGTAAAATCGCCCAGCAACACCATCATATTCCCATTGGGACGAATGGCTGCTACCACCACGTCGCCATTAAACACTGCAAGCGACGACAAAAAAAATCGCACATTACTGGCGTTCAAACAGCCACTGTGCGCAACATTGTCAAAGACTTGTTTAGCCACAGTTTGTTCTTGCAATAACCGCTGATGGTGTTGCGACAGAAGATCGCGCTGCATGATCATGGTGCTGTGTAACCCACGCATGCGATTAAAAGATTTTATTTTGGCTTTCAGAATTACGCGATTGTAGGGCTTTGATAAAAAATCGTCGCCACCGGCATCCAGACAACGGACCAGGGATTCAGTATCTTGCAGTGAAGTCAGGAAAATAATGGGTACTAATTCGTCGCCTGCCAATTCTTTAATTTGGCGTGCGGCATCAAAACCGTCCAACTCCGGCATGAGCGCATCGAGCAAGACAATATCGGGACGTTGTTCTTTAAAGATGGCAACGGCTTCGAGACCGTTTTTTGCAGAAAAAACCTGATGCCCTTCTTTTCGAACAATCGTTTCTAAAATCAAACGATCCGCATCAGTATCATCGGCTACCAAAATTTTTAAACTTCGCAGATCATTCATAACAAACGCTTTCCGTCAACATCCATTATGAGAACTGGAATGAGCAAGCCATTGCTCCCATGATTATTGAATAGAAAACAATTGCTCGAAATTAGAGATGAGCAAAATCTTTTTAACGTCCTGTGAACAATTAACAATTTCAATATTGGCGCGATCGCCGCCAGCATGATCACGCAACAATAACAACATACCTAAAGCAGAACTATCCAAATAAGAAGTCCCCTGTAAATCTACTCGATACAATTCCGGTGCCTTTGCAAGTTTTTCATAGGTATTACGAAATTCTTGATGAGAACTAAAATCGAAACGCCCCTGAATATAAATGATGACTTGCGAGCCATCTGCAGAAACGGTTGACGTGATCGCCATAATTAACCTCTATGTCACACTCAAATATTCATTATTTGGATTTATTGGCTTGGTATCACCTCAGCCTACATGCACCACAAGTTGCGGGGAACGCGGCTTAAATTAAGTGACCTTGTAAATCTAAGCCTAGTCTATAAATGCTTTTTGTATAGGGTGCCATTATAAAATCATTAAATGATAATTATGGTGAAAAAAAATTTCAAAACTGCGACCCGCGTGGGCATAGATGAATTTTTGACCGGTAATTACTAATCATTACTTTCGCGCCGACTGTACGCTTGGCCTACCAATTCATCCAGTTCTTTTTGCAGCCGTTTATCCAACACCAGGTTTTCTTCGTGCTGCAAACGCACAATAAGCTCTTTGATGGATTCGGTTTTTTGATGAGCTATACGCCACTCCTGGCGATAGCGTTCGAGTTGAAGCTGCATACGTTGCAAACGCGCCTGTTGTTCTTTGCGCGCTTCTGCGAGCCGCTGAATAAATCCACTATAGGCAATTAATTCCTGTGGCTTAACTGCTATCTTGCGCGAGCCGTAGGCATGTAAATACTGATCGGCGTATTCATCCAATTGTCGTAACTGTTCACTTTCAGCATCAACTTGCGCGGTGAATTTACTCAATTTTTCACCCGCTTCCTGTTCACTTCGTTCAGTTAGGGTTAGAACAACTTGCATACGTTTTGAGCGTGATTCAGCCATGAATTACTTCTTCATATTTAACGATGCTGGGCAGCAAGCGGACCGCTATTTTTTTGTATCTGCGAGCGGATAACAGTTTGCAAGTTCGCGATGGATTCCGGCATAAGTACGCGCTGATTAATTCCCTGCTGAATAAATGCGCGCAAATGCGGAAAGCGTTCAATCGCGGCATCTGTTTCCGCATCTGCACCTTGGGTGTAAGCGCCGATGGCAATTAAATCGCGATTTTGCTGGTAGCGCGATAAAAGTTGCTTAAAGCGTTGCATACTTTTCAGATGCTCCTCCGGCACAATATTTTGCATAGCACGGCTGATCGACGCTTCAACATCAATCGCAGGATAAATACCCTCTTCTGCCAAGCGACGTGAAAGCACCACGTGGCCGTCAAGAATTGCGCGTGCGGAATCGGCAATGGGATCTTGCAAATCATCGCCTTCAGTTAATACCGTATAAAACGCTGTAATTGAACCCTGCCCCTTATCTGCATTACCGGCGCGCTCTACAAGTTGAGGAATTTTGGCGAATACAGATGGCGGATACCCTTTGGTCGCTGGAGGTTCGCCAATTGCCAACGCAATTTCCCGTTGTGCTTGTGCATAACGCGTTAGAGAATCCATCAGCAATAATACATTCAGACCCTTGTCACGATAATATTCCGCAATGCGACTGGATAATTGTGAAGCACGCAAACGCATCAGGGGCGCATCATCTGCGGGAGACGCAACCACAACCGCACGCCGTAGACCTTCTTCACCTAAAATATGATCAATAAACTCTTTTACCTCACGACCACGTTCGCCAATCAAACCGACAACAACAATGTCAGCTGTAGTGAATTTGGTCATCATACCCATGAGAACACTTTTCCCCACTCCCGAACCTGCCATCAAACCCAAACGTTGGCCACGTCCTACAGTAATTAATGCATTAATAGCACGTACGCCGACATCCAATGTTTCATTGATAGGGTTACGCTGCAACGGATTAATTTCTTGCGGTGTGAAATCCAGAAATTCATCGCCAATGAGTGGGCCTTTGTTATCCAAAGGCTGACCAATCCCATTAACAACGCGCCCCAATAATTGTGGGCCTATACGCATACCTTGCTGGGAGGAAACCGGAATAACCCGCGCACCGGGCTGCAAACCCTCAATGCGTTTGATCGGCATAAGAAATACGCGATCGCCAGAAAAACCTACAACTTCAGCTTCAATACGACGACCATCACTATTGATAACTTCACATTGTTTACCGACGGAAACTTTTAGGCCCACGGCTTCGAGGGTTAAACCAACTGAACGCGTGATACGACCTTCAGCAACCGGCTCGTTCGCAATTAAGCGGCGCGGTGCGTAGTGTTTTAGGCGGGAGGTGATGGTTGGGCGTTCTGACATAGGTGACTCACTTAAAATAATTTTACCCCACCCCAGCCCTCCCCTTCGCAGGGGAGGGGGTAGAGTTCACTTTGCAACAAGTTGTTGTTGCTCATTTGTCCTTCGTCTCTGCCTTTACCAAAAACTTAACTTCCCCTTTGGAGCTGTGTGGGTGCCTAGGAGAAGCTAGCTCGTTTTCCTACAGCGTGAACTTCAATTCCCTCCCCTGCGAAGGGGAGGGTTAGGGTGGGGTTGTTGCCAGCAAACAAGTTATTCAACATCCTGCAATTCATCAGCACCATCCGCCTGCGCCAACTGCCCCGTTAAAAATTGTTCCAACACAGTTTGTAAACGTTGCGATACAGAAAAATCTACACGACTCTCCGGCGTTTCAACTTTGCAGCCGCCGGGTTGTAGTTGTGTATCGCCGAACAATTTCCATTCCAATTGTTGTTCGGCTGCGTAATTTTCTATAGCCGCTAAATCATCCGGGTTTAAACTCACGCGAATATTTTTACTGCCGATTGGAAGCGCATCTACTGCGGATTTCACGAGCTCAAGAATATTAGAAGAATCCGTGAGTAATTCGCGCTGAATAACGCTTTGAGTTAGCGAGCAGATAACATCAAGCAGCATATTTTCAATGTCGTTATCTTGCGCAGTAAGCGGGTTCAACAAGCCGTTGGCGATATTATGGAAACGCTGTTGCTCCAGCGTTAATTGCGCACGCATTTCCATTAGCCCCTGTTGGCGCCCTGCTTCGTAACCGTCATTTTTGCCTTGTTCTACACCAGCAGCATGCCCTTGCGCAAAACCATCTTTTTCGGCAGAGTCAAAAATATCCTGCATCTCTTGCGCAGTCATTCCTGTTTTCTGTTGCGCAGGAATTTCAACGGTTTCAATTTTTTCTTTACCCTGCCGTAATAATTTTTCACGGCGCACACGCGCTTCTTTTTCTGCGCTGGACAATACCCGGCCGGAATCGTCTACGGGTGGCAACATCCAGGATGTCACTTCACCGAGATTCTCCGACGCTATACGGCCAGGCATGGATTTGGAGGTCATATTTTTTCCTAATGAATCGCGAACAACAAGCGGACTTATAAAATCAGACATCAAATTTTATTTCTCCGTTCATCCTGAGCGCAGCCGTGGGTCATGAGCATGTCGAATGATCGAAGGGGTTTTAATGGTCACTCGCTATTCAATTTGTCGATAACGCCCTTCGACTGCTGCGCGCTCAGGATGAACGGATTTGTATATTTGAGCGCGCTCATTGCTAGCAAATTAATATTTCAAATAATAAAAAAATTAAATCATCGCCTCGCCACTGCCACCCAACATAATTTCGCCAGAATCTGCCATGCGGCGTGCAGTCGTAAGAATTTCTTTTTGCGCGGCTTCTACATCGGCCAAACGCATAGGTGGTTTGGTTTCCAAATCGTCGCGTAAAAGTTCCGCAGCACGTTTGGACATATTTTTGAAGATTTTTTCTTTAAGATCATCGTCTGCACCTTTAAGCGCAACAATAAGAACCTCGGAGGAGACTTCGCGTAACAGTGCTTGAATGCCGCGATCCTCAACATCTTTAAGGTTCTCAAATACGAACATAAGATCTTGAATTTGGTTCCCCATGTCTTCGTCAACTTCTTTGATGGAATCCATCAAGTCCGCTTCGATTGAGCCGTCTAAATTGTTCATGATTTCCGCCGCCACTTTGTAACCACCCATGGCTTTGGTTTGCGACGCAGCATTGCCGGAGAATTGTTTTTCAAGAATGTCATTTAATTCTTGCAACGCACTTGGCTGAACAGTGTCCAGTGAGGCGACACGCATCATAATGTCGAGGCGAACTTTTTCCGGGAAGAACGTCAAAATTTCGGCAGCTTGGTCAGCGTCCAGATAAGCAATAACAATCGCCTGAATTTGCGGATGTTCGTTACGGATAATATCAGCGACAGAGCGCGCTTCCATCCATTTCAGCGTGTCCAATCCGGTGGTGTTGCCGCCTAGTAAAATACGGTCGATAAGACCATTAGCTTTATCTTCACCCAAAGCGGTAACGAGCATTTTGCGGATGTAACCATCGGCACCCACACCTAGACCAGTAAGCGTACGAACTTCTTCTAAAAAGCTGCCCATGACTACTTGCACGTCTGCTTGTTGGACGTTATTTAATTGCGTCATAGCCGCGCCGATCCGCTGAACTTCTTTCGGGCCCATGTGTTTGAGAATTTCGGCGGCATCCTGCTCGCCCAATGACATCAGCAGAATAGCTGCCTGATCCACAGGGCGGAGTTTAGATTTCTTGTCACCGACTTTTTCTGGGGGGTTAGCCATAAAACTTATTCACCTTGCTCTCTAGCTTTTAATCAAACCGGTTATTCGCCCTGGTTTACCCATTTCTTAACCACTTGTGCCACTCGGCCAGGGTCATCTGCGATTAAACCTTTAATGGCATTGAGCTGCTGCTCGTAACCTTGTTCCGGTCCACCTAACAATAGTGCACTGCCGCCAGAAAGCGTAACTGTTTCGTCGGATACACCTTCCATTCCACCTAAACCAGCCGCTTCAAGTGCCGCTAACTGACGCGCTTCTTCTTGCTCGGCAATGCTGCCGCCGTTACGGGCCAGGCTTTTGAATACTGGACGCAACAAACCAAATATCAAGGCCAGAATAATAATCACGCTGGCGATGGATTTGATGTGTGGCATTAACCATTGTTCCCACCAGGGGATTGTCGGCAGTTCAGTTTCAGCCATTTCAACACCGCTGGTAAAAGGCGCATTCAATACATTGACGCTGTCACCGCGTACTGCTGAATAACCTACTGAATCTCTTACCAGTATAGACAAGCGTTCAAGTTCGTTCGCGGTCCAGGGTTGATGAGTTTCGGTGCCGTCTTCTGCTCTAATAACTTTGTCATCCACCACTACCGCAACCGTCAGGCGCTTTAAAGTGCCCTGTTGATGCTTGGTATAGCTGACGGTACGGTCCAATTCAAAATTGCGAGTGGATTGCTCACGATTATTAGTCGCTTGTTTCGGTGCAGCAGCTTCACCCTCTTGCGGTGTAGCCTGCTCTGGCGCTTGGGCATTTGCAGGAGGTTGATTAGTTAGTGCGCCGGGAATTCCGCCAGCGGCATCACCACCGGCTTTTGTTTCAATCAGCTTTTGCTCACTACGCACAGCGGGTAAATCCGGATTAAAGGTTTCTGCAGCTTGCTCTACCGCTGTGAAATCAATATCTGCACTGACTTGCGTGCGGAATTTACCGTTTCCCACCACAGGCTCAAGAATTCCGGTGATGCGTTTCATCATGGATTCTTCAACGGTTTTGGCGTAATCGTGTTGTTTGGTGGCGAGTAATAAGTCCTGGCTGTCTTCACCGGTCGAAATCAAATCGCCACGTTGATCAACAACAGTTACGTCAGCCATTTTTAAATCAGGAACGCTCGATGCCACTAAATTCATAATCGCTTTTACTTGAGCAGGTTCAACGGTTCTGCCGGCAAAGACTTCTACAAAAACGGATGCGGTGGGTTTGGATGCATCACGCACAAAAACTGTTTTCTTAGGTAATGCAAGGTGAACGCGCGCGCTGCGAATGCTGCTGATACTGGTGATAGTGCGCGCTAACTCGCCTTCAATACTGCGTTGGTAACGAGCACCTTCCACAAATTGACTGGTGCCAAGTGGCTGCTCTTTATCCATCAATTCAAAACCTGGCGTTGAACTGCTGGGCAAACCCACTTCTGCTAATTTCATGCGCGCCATATGGATATCATCGGCTGCCACTAAAATCGCACCGCTGTTGCTATCCATTTTGAATTTAATACGATTTTGCTCCAGCAATTGCACAACGCTGGACGCATCCAAATTATCGCTGCGGCCCAGTAGCGGACGATACTCTTCACTCTGCGTCCACAGCACTACCGCAAAACCTATAGCCACACTGGCGGCCAAGGCAATCATGAGTCCAACCTGGCGGAATAAATTCAGGCTACTGAAACCCTCAGCTAAATCACCGCCTTTTGATTTCACAGGGAGGTTAGAAGCATCTGCTGTTGTGGCCATATCGGAAACCTTTCAGAAATTTTTAGTTGCTTATGACTGCGTATAAAAAGTACTAGGTGTTAAAAATAAGAGTGATGTTTTTAATTATTGCAAAGCGAATTAGATCGGCATATTCATTACATCTTTGTAGGCATCAACTAATTTGTTGCGGACCTGCACCATGGCCTGGAATGACACAGATGCTTTTTGCGATGCAATCATCACGTCGGTAATATCAACACCCGCTACACCTTTCTCATAAGCGGTTGCCATTGCACTGGATTTTTGTTGCACTTCATTCACGTTATTAATGGCTTTGTTCATCAGCTCGCCAAAACTCGGAACTTTATTCCCCGTATCCACTTGCAGATTATTAAGCCCGCGATTAATCGCAACATCGCCGTTCACCGCTTGGGGGCGCTGGAATACTTGTGTTTGCGATTTAATACTGCGCATTTCACCAAGAAGACGATTGATATCAACACGATCTGTCATGGGATTCTCCTGAGAAAAACTTGTTCGTAGGCTTAACCTATTCGACAAAAATTTGGCACGTCGAACTATTACAGGGGATATTGCACAAAGCAGGCCAAATATTGCCGCTCGGCCAATCATCACCTACTGCAAAGTTAACGCGGATTAAGCCGCCGCATTTTTAATCAAATTGCCGCAATTTCTTCATTGATATGTCATGTAGAGGCGTTATTTTTCTAGCTATACCTACACGGGGAGAACGGGAGAGATAAAACAATGAACCACCTTATTCAAACTCATGAAGCAGAAGTCATTGATCAAGCTATGGCAGCATTCCTACTCGATTCTGTGAGTGCAAAGACCAAGCATAAGAAAATTAAGGCTAATATGGAGTGCAGAAGGAAACTGGAAATTAAATGGGAAAACAAACGTTTAGAGCGGGAGATTTCGGAGTTTGATTTTAATTAGATTTTTGATTAATTAAATCTCTCATTTTAATTAAACTCCGACTACAAGGACTCTAGTCAGCGCTGGTGTTTTTAAGATTAATCACAGTACGGTGAGAATTTTTCAGCAATTCTTCGCCAGCCTTGAATGCGGGATAGTCATAAAAAAGACGATCAAACGACCCGTCTGCAATGGCTATTTTTAAACCGCGCTCAAGCCTGTCACCTAAAGCACCATTATTCTTGTTAACAAAGAAACTATAACGAATTGGCACGTCATATTTAATTAACAAACTCTCTTCGGGTGCTAAACCCAGCGCCTTATATTCTTTCGAGTCATTGTTTATTTCATATAAACCACGCGAAATAAAATTGAAACGACGCGCCGCCAGCATTTTGAATAAGCCTCCATAACTGGAGGTTGCTGAAACCGTGAAACCATTACTTCTGAAAATTTCACCGTCGGTCCAATGCTCACCGGAACCTACGGTAAATTGTCGAAGGTCCTCCAGACTCTTAACCCGTCTGAATTTTGACTGTGCATCCTTATTGATAAGCAGAACGCGGTAATTGTTCAGACCTTTCAAAAGATCGACAGGCACCAAATGCATTTTTAACTCGCGCTCTTTAGTGACGGACCCCCACATGACATCAATTCCGGCACCTGCGATTACCATAGCTCGATCACGTGCAATACCGCCGCTATGAGTGGTGTGTAGGACGACAAAATCACCGTCTGTACTGCGCGTTTTCTCTAATGCGACATTGAGGAGCTTTTCAAAGAAAATTTCCGGGCCTTGACTGGTCGGGTTAATGTTGCCCGTAATTCTCACTTGCAAAGGATCAGCATTTACATTTGCTACAAAAACGATAGCAACAAGCACCGCTAAAAATTTACGGGCACGTAAAAAATATGAAGTTAACGTTGAGAGATGAAATACTGTCATTGATAAATCCGTACTTCAGTCGAAAAAATAATCCCGCAATCTTTTGATATAGACCAAAAAGCGGATTATTCCAACGACAGGTTGATTTAATCAACATCTAACCTTATTTATTCGGTAATAGCAAAACCTTCTTCTCTCAAGCGCGCCATTTTGTAACGTAAAGTGCGTGCGCTTATTCCTAGACGCTCGGCGGTATTTTTTCGACTGCCACCTTCTTTGCGTAGTGTTTCCATAATAATTTCATATTCACGTTGCTTTAAATCACTGCCTAACAACGGATTAGGGCTGTAGGGTGTTGCGCTAATCAGGGAAATATTGTCGCCATTGTAATGAGGTACGGATAAATCTTGTGCAAACTCACGTGCAGCATGATTACTGTGCGAATCGCGAGCATATCCACCCGGTTGATACGTTTGGTGTGCAGGCTGAGATTGATGTGGTTGTTGACCTTGATAATGCATGGCGGCTTCAACCAGGTTAGGTTTTTGACTGTAAATATTACCTGCATCTAAACCTAGATCTACCGCATCTATAGTGTTCGCTGTTTGTAAAATTAAAGCGCGCTGCATGATGTTATCTAATTCGCGCACATTGCCCGGCCACGAATAGCTTAACAATGCCTGCTGTGCATTTATAGACAAATTTGCGCCGTGGCGATTTTGTTTCTGCGCATGTTTTTGCAGAATTTTTTGCGCGAGCGGAACAATATCTTCCAATCTATCGCGCAAAGGAGCCCATTGCAAAGGCAACACACTTAAACGGTAATACAAGTCTTCGCGGAATTTTCCAGCGACGACTTGTTCACGCATGTCACGGTTTGACGTTGCAATTACACGCACATCTAACTTGATTGTTTTGCGACCTCCCAAACGCTCCACCTCGCGCTCTTGCAATACGCGCAACAATTTTGCTTGCAAACCAATATCCATTTCAGAAATTTCGTCGAGCAATAAGGTGCCACCGTTTGCCTGCTCAAATTTACCTGGCGCACTGGAATGCGCACCAGTGTATGCACCTTTTTCATGGCCGAATAACATGGCTTCCAACATATTCTCGGGAATAGCAGCACAGTTAATCGCAATAAAAGGTTTATTGGAACGGGGTGAGTGATTATGAATATAACGCGCAAGGACTTCTTTACCTGTACCCGATTCACCCACAATTAATACGGTGGATTCAGATTTAGCAACACGCTGCGCCAACTGCAAAAGTTGACGACTGGATGGCGCCTGCGCCACAGGTTCATCACCTTGAATTTGTGCTACGCCTAAATGACGTGCCATGGTTTCTACCAAGACATTAGGTGCAAATGGTTTTACCAAGTAATCTACCGCACCGTTTTTGATGGCATCAACTGATTGGCTGATACTGGCGTATGCGGTAATTAACATCATAGGAATGTGCGGATAATTTGCTTTTACTTCGCGCAACAAATCATGACCGCTCATAGCGCCCATATTGACATCCGAAATAATCATTCGCAGGTCATCATGCTCAGCTAATTTTTTTAATGCGTCTTCTGCATTATTTGCGGCTACGACGGAATAATCTGCAAGTTGCAAGGTATCGCTAAGTGCTTCGCGCAGGTTGCTGTCATCCTCGACCACTAAAATTTTAATCGCATCTTCAGAAATAGAACTATGGTTAATTGCGAGTGACGAGAGAGCCATGGGTATTCTCCTACCGATTACCGGATTTTTCTAAAAGTGCGAAGGGCATAAAGAGACTGGCGCAAGTGCCCTGCCCCTGTGTAGATTGCAAATTAAAGTTTCCATGGTGCGCACGCGCAACCGCTTTAACAACCGCTAAACCGAGGCCTGTGCCTTGCGCTTTAGTGGTTACAAATAATTCACCCAGATTCGGTAATAACTCTGCGGCAATACCTGGACCTGAATCGCACACTGCGATCATTAGCAGTGGATTTTCAGTTTCATATTTGGGTTGCGTTAATGTAAATGTGATACGTAATTTCGCGTTACGCTCAACCGCTTGAATAGCGTTGTTCACCAAATTTAATAAAGCACCAATCAAGGCCTCACGATTACACTGAATAACATACTCACCACAATCGTTGTGCCAGAGCGCAAGTGAATTCGTTGTCATCAAAGGAACTTCCATAGCTTCTGCCAACGCAACTTGCAACTCGTTCACCGTAATTACGTCTTTTAACGGTAATTCGCCTTTTGCAAACACCAGCATGTCTTGCACCTGGCGTTCGATGTTATTTAAACGATTACAAATTTTTTCTGAAAATTGTTGACGCTTTGTGTCATCCAACTTGCTGTTGCATAGGTGCCCCGCGTACAACATTGCTGCAGACAATGGCGTGCGAATTTGATGCGCAAGTGCGCTCATCATTTTGCCCATGGCGGACAAACGCTCATGGCGGCTTAATTGGCTTTGCAGCCGACGAGTCTCGGTTTGGTCAGTGAGCAAAATAATTTGCCCATCCGCACCTTGGTTACGGGTTGAAATACTAATACGGCGGCCGTCGCGCAAAGACACTTCATGGCCATCGTCTTTGCGCGGCGCGAAAGAGCGCAGAATCACATCGCGCCATAATTCACCTTGCAAAGGCTCGCCCAGCAAATCAATTGCCGCGGGGTTACACTCTGAAATACGGCCTGACGAATCCAGCACCACCACACCACCGGGTAAAAAATTCAGAAGGTTTTCGAGGCGATTGGCAATTTTTTCTTTTTCTGCCAGCTCTTGCATACGCTGATTAGCAACTGTGTTCAGCTCTTGATTCAGCTCAGCAACACGGTTTTCAAGTAAAAAATAGGAATCTGTCAGTTGCTGCGACATCTCATTAAACATGTCAAAGGCGTTTTTGAGATCCTGACCTTTATCACCGTTTTTTGGTGCAGATGGCAGCATTGAGGTCTCTACCGGAAGCTGCTCAAGCGCAACCGGAGGCACCAGCTTCAAGGGAGTACCAGACTGAAATGTTTGCATGCCCGCCATGGGCTACCTCTCATCAGTAATATGGATAACCAGCGTCAAACATTTAACGCATGGATAGGTTCGTAGTGAGAGTTTTGCAAAGGCAATGCCAAGAGATTTATTTATTATTTATCAATGGGTTATAATTAAAAAAAATCACAGAGTCAAAAGCTTGGCAGATATCCAGGAATACTTTCGGAATATCTGCATTTCGCCAAAATGCACCTCCAACTGATTTTGATAACCTTTTAATAGCCAGAACTAGACTTTTGCGAAAGGAATAACGACTTTATGAAGTCCAACCTCATGTTGTTAGTTGCAGCCGCCATTTGGGGTTTTGGATTTGTTGCGCAGCGTTTGGGAATGAACTTCCTCGAACCTTTTGCATTTAACGCCATGCGCTTCCTGCTGGGCACCCTATCGCTATTACCTTTACTCTGGTTTCTCTCCTATAAAGCATCAACTGCTACCGTCTACGAGCCTGATAAATCATCACTCCTGAAAGGCGGCGTAATTTGCGGTTTGGTTTTATTCGCAGCGGCTACATTGCAGCAATACGGATTGTTTTATACCACCGCAGCCAAAGCAGGTTTCATCACCGGCCTTTATTTAATTTTGGTGCCGATCATAGGAATTTTGTTGCGACACAAAACGGGGATGAGCATTTGGCTTGGAGCCGTGCTTGCGCTTGCAGGACTTTATCTACTAAGCGTAAATGATAATTTCACCATGTCTCGCGGCGACACGCTAATTTTTATCGGCGCATTATTTTGGGCATTTCATATTTTAGTCATCGATCATTTCAGCGGTCGTGTCGATCCTATCCAATTATCTGCCGTGCAATTTCTGGTTTGCGGCGCGCTTAGCCTAGGCGTTTCATTCGTTTTTGAAACTCCAACCATAGAAAACATTCTGGCCTGCTGGAAACCCATTCTGTTTGCAGGCATTGTCAGTGTTGGTATCGCCTACACACTTCAAGTTATCGCACAGAAAAATGCAAACCCCAGCCATGCCGCAATCATCATGAGTCTGGAAGCCGTATTCGCGGCCATTGGCGGAGTGTGGCTGTTGGACGAAACCCTAAGCTCACGTGCTTGGTTCGGCTGCGCGTTGATGATGGCGGGAATGGTGTTGTCGCAAGTGAAATTTAAAAATAGTTTGCGTCCGGCAAAATAATACCAGGCGCGAATAAATAATCTACTGCAGCGCTGCGCGAATTTTTTCTGCCGTTTTTTTCAAAATTTCTGAATCCGCATTTTTCACATGTTCAAAACTTAGATCCTTCATTGAATCCATCGGCACTAAATGAATATGCGTGTGAGGAACTTCCAATCCAGCAATCATTAAACCTATTCGTTTACACGGAAAAATAGTTTTCATTGCATTTGCTATTTTATGGCTGACTTTGGTCAAGTGGGCTGCGGTATCCACAGGTAAATCACTCCATTGGTCGACTTCCTGACGAGGAATCACCAATACATGCCCTTCACGAATAGGCTGGATGGTTAAGATCGCAATTGCGATATCATCTTGATAAACAAAATTCCCAGGAATTTTTCCTTCCATAATTAAAGTAAATACACTTGACATAAAACACTCCTAAAATTTTATAATTAGCACTAATAAACCGCCAAACCAAAGTGAAATAGTTGCTTAGCTAGAACCTCGTCTAACTGCGAAATTGTTTCTTCGCGCACTTCGATAAAGTCGTAGCCATAATTTTTGTAAAATTCTTGTTTAATCAATTTTTCAGATAATGCTGCTGCATTGTCTTCTGCACCCCATATATCTATGGCAATTTGCAGTTCCGGCAAAAAGAAATCAGCTGTAACACTTTCATTTGGGGCTGATAAAACGTAATTATTTGCGTGATGAACACCGGCCATGTAAAGCCAATTTTCCACTATAAAACTAGTTTTATTTTCTGCCGCCAATCCACTGACGGTTTTTTTCGACAAAGAAAATGCATCACCTTTTATTTGAGCAACGCTTGCTAAAAACTGCGCGTTATCCAGCAATGTTTCTGGCCATGTAACATAAGGAATGCCGGATTGCTCGCTGGTATGCTGCTCACCGCCAATGGTTTTCCCTCTCGACGTTAGCAACCAACCGCGAATGTGTTTTTTAATCCACCCACGCTCCGCCAATAACAAATTAATTAAACGTGCTGGTAAATCTACCTTGTGACCAATATGAGTTGCACTGAGTGGTGCTTCGGGCAACAAGCGTAATAAGGGATGATCCTGTACCGATTCGGGCCAAGCAATATATTCACCGTACTTCGGGTGATTAATATAAATCCCCCCTTCAAATTTACCTTTTTCCGTCAGCTGCCAATGATTATCCACTTTCACAATCCAGCCGCCCTGCGCGAGCAAGATAAATAACTCCTTGCTCTCTTTGCGAAGCTGGCGCGCCAAAGCCGTTGTTGATATGTGTTTTTCTGACATTAAAAGTTTCTCGGAATAAGAGTATTTTACGAGTCTAACTCATGATTACCGCAAAATGTATAATGACCACCAGTCTCTCACGTGGAAATTATTATGCAAATCTGGGTCGATGCAGACGCCTGCCCCAAACCTGTCAAAGAAATTCTTTATCGTGCTGCACATAAGCGGCAGATAGTGATGATATTAGTGGCCAATCAATTTTTGTCCGTACCCGCATCGCCTTATATTAAAACCATTCAAGTTGGTAGCGGATTTGATGTGGCCGACGATTATATTGTTCAACAAATTGCCTTGAATGATTTATTAGTTACTGCCGATATTCCGCTCGCGGCGGAAGCTATCGCTAAAGGTGCAGCGGTAATAAATCCGCGCGGCGAGCGATACACGAAGGACAGCATAGGCGCGCGACTCAACATGCGTGATTTTATGGAGACCATGCGATCAAGCGGCGTAGTGCATGACGGCCCTCCGCCCTACAACGATAAAGACAAACAAACCTTCGCCAATGCGTTGGATCGGTTGCTAGCACAAGCCAACTAGGGTTTATGTGAGCCAAACGCTATTTCACTGGCTTTATGGCGAGTAAATCCCTATAATGCGCGCACTTTCAGTAACGCCCCTCCTTTATTGAGTTCATGTTGTGGGGAAATGCTGAGCAGGCAGGATGCCTGAGGGCTGCCCTAATGTTAGCTAAACCAGCTAACCTAAAACATGAAGTTCAAAATTTTCAGCCTGCTACAAAGTGCGCAATTTTCCAGAAGACACGATGTTTTCGAATTGCACTGTGTTCATATTTTTCAACTAAGATTTTTGCAGAATTTTCATCGACAGCTTTTGTTCGTTGAGTTTTTCTACACTGTTTAGTTGATAAGAACACGCGGGAATCCGTTGATTTAATCGCCTTATCTTGCATCAGTTTTGCTCATGCAAATTCTTTGTATGTATTGTCTCTTGGCATTCATACCCATAGCGACCCGATCATCGCTCCCACACATGCTGTGTAAAAATTATTTTGCCCGGCAAAAAATTTATTTGATCATAAAAACATAAAACGATCCTTAACTGATATTGCCTCAATGGTGAAATATCAGCGACGGCATTGCTTTATTGTTTTTTACAAAATGATTCTCTTATTCGTAAGAGCACAACCAAAGGTTTAAAAATGACTGACCAAATTCTGTTTGCCGACCTCGGCCTCTCTGAAGCAGTAATGAAAGCTGTAGTAAAAGTTGGCTACGAAGTGCCCTCTCCAATCCAGGCTGCTGCAATTCCAGTATTGCTAGCAGGTGGAGATATTTTAGGGATGGCTCAAACCGGTACCGGCAAAACAGCAGCTTTCGCGCTTCCGTTGCTTTCACGCATTGACATGAAACAACCAGAACCGCAAATTTTAGTTCTCGCTCCAACGCGCGAACTCGCTATTCAAGTAGCAGAAGCTTTCCAAAAATACGCTTCAGAAATTCCAGGTTTCCACGTATTACCTATTTACGGCGGCCAGGACATGACTAGCCAATTGCGCCAATTAAAGCGCGGCGCTCATGTTGTAGTAGGCACGCCAGGCCGCGTGATGGACCACTTGCGTCGTGGCAGCTTGAACTTAAATAATTTGAAAGCATTAGTACTCGATGAAGCTGATGAAATGCTACGCATGGGCTTTATCGACGACGTAGAATGGATTTTGGAACACACTCCAAAAACTCGTCAAACCGCATTGTTCTCGGCAACCATGCCGCGTGAAATTCGCCACGTATGCAACAACTATTTAAACAACGCTAAAGAAATTAAAATTGAAAGCAGCCAATCAACTGATGCCAATATCGAACAAGTTTATTGGATGGTTAGTGGCACGAATAAATTAGACGCACTGACTCGTATCCTTGAAGTCGAACCTTTTGACGGCATGATTATTTTCGTTCGTACAAAAACTGCGACCGTTGAACTCGCCGAAAAATTAGAAGCACGTGGTTTTGCTGCTGCTGCACTGAACGGCGACATGAACCAACAATTACGTGAACGCACCATTGAACGTTTAAAAAGTGGTTCATTAGATATAGTTATTGCGACCGATGTTGCTGCTCGCGGTATTGATGTAGAACGTGTAAGCCACGTCGTAAATTACGACATTCCTTATGATAGCGAAGCTTACGTACACCGCATTGGCCGTACCGGTCGTGCTGGTCGTAGCGGTAAAGCTATTTTGTTTGTTGCGCCACGCGAAAAGCGTTTGCTTTACACCATCGAAAAAGCCACCAAAAAACCAATTACCTTGATGGAATTACCCAGCGGTGCAACTGTTACTAAACACCGTATTGATCAATTCACATCACAAATAACAACTACTTTGGCAGAAAATACTGATTTAAGTTTCTTCAACGATTTGTTAGCAGAGTTCAGCAATAAGAATGAAGTGTCGCCAGAAGACATTGCGTCTGCATTGGCGTATTTGCTGCAAAAAGAACGTCCATTGCAAGTAAAATTTACTGATGTGAAACCCGAGCGCGAGCGCAGCAGTAGTGATCGTGATCGCGGCCCACGTGATGATCGTGGTCGTGATGAACGCCCACGTGGTGATCGCAACCGTGACAGCGGCGATCGTGGTCGCAGTGATCGTCCACGTGAAGACCGCCCACGTCGCGAACACAACGACGAAAACATGGTTCGCTATCGCATTGAAGTAGGTCGTAACCATGAAGCTCGCCCTGGTGACATTGTTGGCGCAATTGCAAATGAAGCTGGAATTTCCAGTTCAAATATCGGCCATATTAAATTACACGATGAATTTTCAACTGTAGATTTACCCAAAGGTTTATCTAACGATACGTTGAGCCAACTGAAAAAAGTTCGCGTCCGCAATCGCCCGCTGGAAATTAGCGTTGACCAGGGTGGCGCTGGTGGTGGAAGTAAAGATCGTGACTTTGGTGATCGCGGTCCACGCGTTCGTGACGCCAGTGAAAGATCGCGCGACGATAAACCTCGTGAGTTTACTGACAAGCCAAGGGACTTTTCTGACAAACCGCGCAGCGACAAGCCTCGCAGTTTTGCAGACAAACCACGTGACGGCGCACCACGTGCAAAATTAGGCTTGGGCGATAAACCCAAAGGCGAAAAAAGCAAAAGCTTCCGCCCTAAAAAAGCTGATTAGTAAGAAATCTGATTAATAAGTAACAAAACAAAATGGCCAGCATATGCTGGCCATTTTTATTAACGGTTAAGCGGATTTCTTCGCGCTTCTAAATCTGCATTTACTCTATCCATCATTTCCTCACTATCAGTTTTACCACACCGAGCATGCCCCCAATTAGTACCACGATCACGTGAATCAGCCTTTGGCATAGAAACCAGACAATTTCCATTACCCATATCCACAAAAATTCGGCCATCAGCTTCGGTCCGACTAATAGGTTTTTCTGCTCTACGTGCGGTATTGAAGCGCTGCGCATCAATCAATTTTTGTTGCAACTTTGGGTCAAATGCATTTCTATAGAGCGTATTAGTTTTAATCGGTAATTCTTGAGCCAAGTCGGGCGATGAATGAATTAGCTCGATACTCGCGTCATCGGCTCTATCAAATTCAATCACTGGAACGGCAGGGTGATTCAAGTGCGGCTGAAAATTAATCACTGGCATTTCAATAACTAAAATGGACTCAACTACCGCAGATTTAAGCTGAAGCATTTTTAATGATGTATTGAGCGAAGAGGATTTACTATGTTGGAGATTAGCAAAAAATAAAATCACAAGTCCATGTGTTACAAGGACGATAACAGCAGAATAAAAGAAGTTCCGCTTTTGGCTAATTTTTCTGTAACCAGACGCGGCCATGCATCATCCCTTGAAATAGAAGATAGCTAATTGCTAGTTCTAGACACAGCCACTTATAAAAAGTTCTCCATCACATTCACTGAGTTTTCACTCAACCCCAAGGTAAATCACTCATCAAACATCTGAATCATATATCCGCTTTTAATAGCTTCAGCCATGGCTTTATCAGCGGCTACTACTCGTGGGTCACTTGTCAAAGTGCTGGGTACAAGCTTTCTTTTTTCAATATCAATTTCCGTGAAGCCTGCGCGTATTAGATACACTTTGCAGAGCTGTTCTGCGCCAAATAAATCAATGAAATTTATATAAACGATAAAAGGAACGATCTGCCCTTCCTGGACGCCATCGCGTGCTTTTTTTGCTTTAGCATTTACCGAAAAAATATACATAGAGCGTCTCAATAAATATTTTGATATTTGTTAACACCCGCCCCCGGCCTTAAAGGGAGAGCTTATGTTCTGTAAGACGAATTAAATTGTCATTATCACTCGCAAGGAATCCAAGCGTAATTTTGCTTGCGATAAATACTGTTGGCTTTCAGCCAACCGCTCTTGCAAATAATCAATTTCGGATTGACGAACATTTGGATTCACTTTTGCTAGCGCTCTCATGCGATCCAATTCTGCATTTAATTCTTCGCTAACTTTTTGTTGTGCTGCCGCAATTAAGCTCGCCTGCTGCGGCTTGGCTTTGTCTTCTGCTTTTTGCAACATATCTACCAGAGTTGGTCGCGCGTGACGAACCAGTTCTTGTGCGTTATTGCGCGGGATTTTTTGCAGCAACTTTCCAAGCTGATCAATACTCAATACTGCGTTTAAATCCTTACCGTTATGATCTAGAAGCACCCGCAATAATGATTGTGGCATATGCCGAAATAATTGCAATTCCGCTGGGGCAGGACAGTGTAAAACATAGAGCGCTTCGAGCATTAAATTACCGGGTTTTAACGGTGGGAGCTTTAAAGTACAAAATGCCGTGTTTCCAAATTCAGTGAGGGATATAAGCTCCTGGGCACCGCGCACCAAAGGATGCTCCCACGTTACAAATTGCATATCCTCACGAGATAATGCCTGTTGACGCTGATAGGTAATTGTTAAACCTGATTCCGGTAGACCGGGAAATTGTTCGATGCGCATATGATCGCTCGGATGAATGACCAAGCTATGTTCGCTGTGTTTTTCTGAATCTATTCCAAACGCATCAAACACAGCGTCTAAATAATTAGCCAAATTTTTATCTTCATCTTTTTCAGCCAACGCGTTGACTAAAACTCCAGCTTGCGACGGTTTGCACGAGTTTAATTCGAGCAGCTTATCGCGGCCTTTTTGCAGCTGAGCCACCAGAGTCTCTGCATATGACTGTGTATCTTGCAATAGACCATTGAATGTTTTTTCATCATCACTAACTAAAGCAGGCAGCAAAGCTTCAGCAAATTGAATATACACATTTTGCCCGATTGCACAGGTTTTTTCGAACGCATTCAAACCTTGGTGATACCAACTTACCAGTTTTTCCTGAGCACTACCGGTGTAAAAAGGCGTGTGTATGTTGACGGTAGCTGTTTGCCCGATACGATCCAGACGGCCAATACGTTGCTCTAGCAAATCAGGATTAAGCGGTAAATCGAACAACACTAAATCTTGTGCGAATTGAAAGTTTCTTCCCTCACTACCAATTTCAGAGCAAATAAGTACTTGTGCGCCCTCTTCCATATCCGCAAAGTAAGCTGCGGCACGATCGCGCTCAATTAAATTTAAACCCTCATGAAATACCGCGGTTAATAAACCCTTTCGCAACCGCAAATAATCTTCAATCGTTTGCGCAGTATCAGCATTTGCACAAATGACCACTACTTTCTTACGACGATTTTGTTTAAGCCATTCACTTAACCAAATTACCCGCGGGTCATCTAACCACCAATCATTTTCCTGTTGTTGCCAGTAGATTTCCACACGAAGTTGACTTTCCAATGGCAGCGAGTGAATTTGACTTAAGTGTTCCCCATATAATTGCAATGGATGTTGATGCAACTTTCGCTCCGGAAAACCTGCGACCGAATTGCGAGTATTACGGAATAAAACCCTGCCTGTCCCATGCCTGTCTAATAGATAATTGATAGCTTTATCCGCCGCTTGGCCAAGACAATTTTGCTCAGCCAGGGTAGCTAATTCGGTGATGGTTTCTTGCGGTAAATACTGCGCTAATTGTTCAATCAATTCTTTCGGTATAGCTTTAGCTTCCACTACATGCGCAGTCAGTAGCGCCTGCACCACGTTATTTAGAGGCTGATAGGATTTTTGTTCTGCAATAAATTTTTCCAGATCATAATAACGATCAGGATCCAGTAAACGTAAACGTGCAAAATGACTTTCTAAACCGAGCTGTTCTGGTGTTGCCGTTAACAGGAGTAAACCTTTTGCAACTTTAGCCAAGCCTTCAATGCACTGGTAAGCAACACTGATATTTTTTTCGCTCCACTGTAAATGGTGCGCTTCGTCTACCAAGAGTAAATCCCAGCTTGCTTTTAGGGCTTGTTGGTAACGATCTGGATTTTTGGTTAAAAAATCCAGAGAACATAAAATCAATTGGGCAGATTCAAACGGGTTATCGCTCTCTAAGTTATGTTCAAACCCATCCTCAAAGTCGTTTACAAAATCGACCACTTCTTCAACACCATCCAAACCTTCAAGGGCCAGGCACCGCTGCTCATCCAATAAAGTAAATGCCAAATTAAAACGTCGCAGCATTTCCACTAACCATTGGTGCTGCAAACTGGTGGGAACAACAATCAGTGCGCGGTTAACGCGGCCGCTGATTAATTGTTGATGCAATATTAAACCCGCCTCAATGGTTTTACCCAAACCTACTTCATCTGCCAGCAAGACACGTGGGGCGTGACGCTGCGCAACTTCATTCGCAATATAGAGTTGATGTGGTAGCAATTGCACACGTGGCCCAGCCAAACCAAAAATTTTTGATTGGCGATGCTGATTTAAATAATGAAGAGTTTTGTAACGCAAGGTGAAATGAGTGTGCTTATCGATTTGTCCCGCGAATAATCGATCACGCGGTGTGCTGAATTGTACAAAGCTATCCAATTCAAATTCAGGAATTGCAAGTTCCTGCTGAGTGAGATTTTTATCTTTATCAAAAACCAAACCGTGATATAGCAAGCAGCCTTGTTGTTCAATAACGCGGGTAATTTTCATGCTAGTGCCATCTTGATGGCGCACTTTTTCTCCTACTTGATATACAACGCGGCTGACTGGCGCATTTTCCATCGCGTAAGTACGGCGCTCACCCGCTGCAGGAAAACTAAGTGTTAAGCGACGATTGACAATATCCAGCACTATCCCCAAACCTAACTCTGCTTCAGCTTCACTAATCCAGCGTTGCCCGATCGTAAAAGCTTGACTTCCAACTTGCGATTTACTCACTCAACATACCTATAGAATTTGTCATCAAAAATGGGGCGTGCATGATACTGTCTTTAGCGCAGCAAGGCCAAAAAATATCATTATTTAGTAGCTGATTATGTACAACTATTTGTTTAGAATCCGCTCATACTTATGCCGCCATGGTTACTTCTTATGACTTTAGTCCCTTCTGTATCAACCAATCAAAATGAACTCATCGACATTATAAACCGGTGTGATTTTTTACAACTAACAACAAGCCAGCAAGCGTTCTCTGGAAGCAAGGGAAGCGGATTGCCTGTCATTAAGCTAACTACCGCAAAATGTGACGCTTTAATTGCAATCCAGGGTGCCCACCTGCTGACATTCAAGACCAGCAGCGGAGAGCCATTGTTGTGGGTTAGCCCTAATTGCAATTTTACGCCTGGTGTCGCATTACGTGGTGGCGTGCCGATTTGCCTGCCATGGTTCGGCCCTAATGTAGACCCAGCAAAACCCAAGCATGGATTCGCTCGAAACCGCGATTGGCAATTAACAAACGCTGTATTATCAGCCAACGACGATGCCGAGCTCACATTTAATTTCACAAGCGCTGCAAATGAATTATTTGATTTTAATTTCGCAGCGCAACTAATTATGACGCTGGGCAAAAAAATCAAGCTGGAAATAAAAGTCAGCAACCTGGATGAAAAAAGTTTTGATTGCAGCTGGGTTTTGCACAGCTATCATCCCGTAAGTTCGCTCGATAAAGTGCGAGTAAAAGGATTGGCCGGCAGAACTTATTTAGACAATCTGGAAAAACACGCCGCAAAAACTCAACATGGCGACGTTGATTTTTATGGAGAAGTCGATCGTGTATTTCCCGATATAGAAAATACTCTTGAAATTGTTGGTGTACCTAATATCGAAATCAAACATCACAATTGCCCGAGTGTAGTTATCTGGAATCCTGGTGCGCCGAATGCCGCTAAAATGTCCGATGTTGGCGCCGGCAATGAACAGGGTTACATTTGCGTAGAGCGCGGCGCGGTATTGGGTGAAAAATGGAATCTCGTCGCAGGCGAAAGTAGATCTGCGTGGGTTGAAATCAATGAAAAATAATATTTGAAGAAGTCAGCGAGATGGTTTTTGAATTCGAGCGTTCAAATTGAATTTTTAAATTTAACTCACATCCATCCAATTCCGTTGTAAATATTTCATCAACGTCTTTATCTAACCTTTGTAAGTTAAAAGCGTGCGGCATTCTGGTCATAGCCACACGAACACCAGACATATTGGCTACCACTAGGCACCGCATTTGGCAACAGAGTCGTACTACATCTATTTGACGGATGCCATGAGGAGAACCTTTAACAATTTGGTTACAGCTTTCGATATCAAAAAATACTATAAATAGACCTAGCATTTTATTGTAAGAATACCGAACTACGACTTGAGCGGAATTGATCAGAAAACCCAGGCTGTTTGAGACACAAAATTGACTGACATATAAAATTGACTGACATATAAAATTGATTAAATAATAAGCTAAAACATAAATTTCAAAACTATCTGTTAAATCGCTCATTTCGTAAAACAACGAAACAGTGAACCTCTACCAACCATGAGAGTCCTAAAGCAGTCCTTCAGAGCCCGCCGTAAATTGCGCAAGCATTACAGATATTCACGGGTTTAGATTGACACTGGGCGCCGGCCCACACAGAATCGCCGGCTACATTGAAACATCAGGAAATTGGCTGAATGAATACCGTTAGAATCCCGCATTTACTGAAACAAGCTACCCTTCTATTAACTTTATTAGGCTCTAATTTCTTGCTCACTGCATGCGGTGGTGATGGCGGTAAAAGCTCCACTAGTAGCTCATTAAGTAGCCTCGTCAGTTCCCGCGCTTTTAGCTCCACACCGGTTACCCCTCCTTTAAGCGGCACTTGGCCAGATGTAAAAGTATCGGCCAATAATACAAAAACTCTTCAATTCGATTGGACCGCTGCCTCGGACGCAACCTACTACAAGTTATTAAAAAAATCGGATGCCAATAGTGCTTATTCGCAAGTCGGCTCCGATTTCAATGCACTCACTGTTAGTGACTCGGTCAGCGTTCATCTTACTGATTGGGTTAACAGCCGTTACAAAGTTCAAGCGTGTACTGCCGCTGATGTTTGTAATGATTCCACCGAAGTCATTATCGATAGCGCTATGCTTTCTTCAATCACGTACTTAAAAGCATCTAACACAGATGAAGGTGACTGGTTTGGATGGAGCGTCGCTTTATCAGGCGATGGAAAAACGTTAGCAGTTGGAGCACCTGCCGAATCGAGCAATGCCGTAGGTGTGAACGGTGATCAAACCAGTAATACCAGCCCAACTTCTGGTGCGGTATATGTGTTTGTGAAAGTTGATGGTAATTGGGTGCAGGAGGCTTATATAAAGGCGCCTAATACGGAACAGTCCGGTGATGGCGTTACGAGCCCGCTTCCCAATCCCAATATGAGATTTGGTTACTCTGTAGCTTTGAGCACCGATGGTAATACGCTTGTAGTGGGAGCTATTAATGAAGATAGTTTTTCGGTAGGTGTGGATTGCTCCCGTTATTATTCTTACTATCAATCAAGTTCGGCTAACTCTTTAGGCTATGTAGTTCATAAGGAAAATTACGACATAGGTTCTGCGTATGTATTTAAGCGCACTAGCACATCATGGACGCATCAGACTTATATTAAACCGGTCCACAATCCAAGAGGTTTAGCATTTGGTTATAGCCTTGCCTTGTCTGGAGATGGGACAACCTTGGCGATTAGCACTATCGCGGATAACCAAAAGACAACAGGTATAAATAATTCCATTTCCACAGCGTGCATAGGCGAATCCTCCAGCAGCAGTTCAAGTGTGTCTAGCTCAATGAGCAGCTCAACGAGTTTATCTGTCAGTTCCAGCAGCAGTAGCAGCCCCGTTACTGTGGGAGGGAGCAATTCTGGCGCCGTATATGTTTACAAATTGCAGGAAAACGGATGGATTGAAGATGCGTACATAAAGCCTTCTGACGCAAATAATGATGATCAATTCGGAGCAAGTATTGCGATATCTGAGGACGGTAAAATACTAGTTGTTGGAGCACCAGGCGAAGATAGTAAAGACGCCAGTGCCAACAATGACCTTATTCAAATTGGCGACTCTTCGTATTCTTTAAACAATGGCGGGGTCTACATCTTCACGCGCGACTCTACCGATTGGGTGGAAACTTTAAAACTTAAACCTTCTTATATTCAGGTAAATCAACAGTTCGGATACAGTGTTGCACTCTCAGGTAACGCAACCACACTTGCAGTAGGCGCTCCGGGGGATTGGACTAAAACGGGTGGTGCAAATCCAGATGGAAGTGTTTACGACCCCTCAACTGATTCATTCGCTTCCGGAGCAGCTTTCACTTTCGTAAACAACGGTTCGACATGGGTACAACAAGCTTATATCAAGCCAGCTACACCTGTGCCGGGATATTGGTTTGGAACATCCGTAGCATTGTCGGGGAATGGGGATGTGCTAGCGGTAGGCTCTTGGCTTGACTCTAGCCAGGCAAGGGGTATTAATGGTGATGCAGTTGATACATCTTCCAATGATTCGGGCGCTGCATATGTATTTAAACGTGCGGAAACCAATTGGAGCCAAACAAGTTACATCAAAGCACCTAACACTGATGCAAAAGACAGGTTCGGGCGCTCTTTAGACCTGGACGACTCCGGATCGAATTTAGTAATTGGCGCACACAGAGAATCAAGCAACGCAGCGGGAATCAATGGTGATCAATCAGATAACTCTAAAGCTGCTTCTGGTGCAGTTTATATCTACTAGCAATATTGATTTGATGTTAAAGCCCGCACTTGCGGGCTTTTTTATGGGCGCTTTTCTGCTTGCAGAATTTGACTGAATCACAGGCATAAAAAAAGCCGCACAAGTGCGGCTTTTTTCTAACTGAATTCTTAATTACAGACCAGTTACGTTTTCAGCTTGTGGGCCTTTTTGGCCTGGCTTGACATCAAACTCTACGCGTTGACCTTCAGCCAAGGTTTTGAAACCTGAACCGCTGATTGCGCTGTAGTGTACAAAAACGTCTTGGCCAGCTTCGCTAGCGATGAAACCAAAACCTTTTGACTCGTTGAACCATTTTACTGTGCCAGTGCTTCTAGCCATGTGTTAAACCTCGATGATCTTAATAGATAAAAATATGGTGCTGACAGATCGGTGTTACTTATGAAGAAGCATCGAGTTACTAATAGATTTACTGCTAGAACAACGGATGTGACATAACATAAATAATTGTGAATCAAGCCTAGACTTCATTCACGCTGCAATTTGGCCAGCGCAGGAACTATATTCCCCTGCTCCAAGTATGTAAAGGTTTAATTGCTTGCATTAAACATTAGCCAAGTCTGGATTGCATTGAAGTGACGTTTTTCGTTCTCAGGAGATGAGAATATGATCAAAGCAACACAAAGTCCGCCCAACTATTTATGTTGTGGCACAATTGATCCACACTATTCTTGTTAAATACTAGCTTGCTATAAGTATTTACCCCCAAGCTCAAAGCTGTACAATCTCAAAAATATCTACAGTAAGCCCACACATGCCGCCCATAAACAAAAGCTGCCAAGCATTATGATCACATTAGACACTCACTGCTCGCATGACAAACGAGTGAGCTGCGGAAATTGTCGGCTCAACGCCATTTGCCTACCCATTAGCTTACACATTGATGAAATAGACCACCTCAATAGTATTGTTCAGCGGGGAAAACCTCTTCAAAAAGGTGAATATTTATACCGCGCAAACGACATTTTTCATTCTGTATACGCAATACGCTCTGGTGCAGTAAAGTCGACAAATATCAACGAAGCAGGCGAAGAACAAATTACCGGTTTTTATTTGCCTGGCGAAGTCGTAGGCCTCGATGGTTTAGCGAATAATATTTACACTAACTCGGTGATTGCACTGGAAACCGCATCGGTTTGCGAAATCCCATTCAATCAATTTGAAACCTTGAGCTTAAAAATTCCCAACCTCCAGCATTATTTTTTTCAGCTCATGAGTCGTGAAATCACGCAGGAACAGCAAGTAATACGGCTACTAGGGAAAAGTGATGCTGAGGCGCGAATCGCAAGCCTATTGCTAAGTATTTCAGCACGCCATGGTCGCCGCAATCTCGCTACTCATCAGTTTATATTACCCATGTCGCGCACCGACATAGCTAACTTTTTAGGCTTAACGATTGAAACCGTGAGTCGTATTTTCACTCGCCTCCAAAAAAATAAGATTATCAATGCAGATAAAAAAGAAATTACTATCCTTAATATAAATGCACTGCGCGATGCCGCTCAAGGTCAGACTTAACCATGAATCGATTAGAACAAACGCTGGCCGCTTTTGACGCGGCTAACGCACAGGATCCCAATACGGAAATCGTCGATGGCAAAGAAGCCCCTAAAGAATTAATTTATAGCCAGCGCATGACCAAACAGCTTCACAAATTCCTGCCGGAAGCTTCAGACACTTTGCAATTAGCCACTCGCAGCCAGCATATTTGTCGTTGGAAAATACCGCGTAGCGATTACCCCATGGATCGCCAGGGTTATAAAAAATGGCGTTTGGATTTGGCAATATTTCACGGTGAAACTGCCGGAGAAATTATGGCAGCAAATGGCTACGATGAAGAACACATTCAGCGTGTTAAGGATTTGCTTCTAAAGCGCAGTTTAAAACGAGATGAAGAAGTGCAAGCGCTGGAAGATGTTGTCTGCCTCGTTTTTTTAGAATTTTATCTTGATGACTTTGCCAGCAAGCATGACGAAGCTAAGTTGATTGATATTATCCAAAAAACCTGGAATAAAATGTCCGCAACTGGCCACGCTGCTGCGCTAAAACTTCCCTTATCAAATGCCATGCTTAGCTTGGTAACTAAAGCACTTCAACCTTAGGATTATGTAATGTACGAAATATTGAAACACTCGCATTTAACGGCACTGGCACTTTCATTTTTATTATTTTTTGTGCGCGGATATTTAATGATGCGCGAGTCACCCGCAGGTAAAAACCGTTTACTCGTAATCACACCGCACGTTATTAACCTACTATTAATTGGTACCGGCATAGGCCTCGCTGTATTTTTACATCTTAGCCCTGGTAGTCAACCCTGGCTTGCTGTAAAACTCGTTGCGTTAATCCTGTATATAGCTTTAGGCATACTTACGTTTAAACACCCCAAGTTGGCGGTGCGGAAGATACTGTGGTTGCTAGCCTTGGTGGTTTTTGCGTTTATTGTCAGCGTTGCACAGAGCAAAAATCCATATGGTTTTTTTGCTAGCTTTTTTTAATGTTGTGAATCCGGAATTTTTATTATCTAGATCTTCTCTCAACTCATCAGCGATATAACCTGGCAATATTTGATTGATTATGATGGCCATTGCGCCTTATAGATTTGGGTATAGCCGGTTATTTTGCTGCACGCGAGAAATCTCACCTTGTTAAAGACGCCGACGTAACATGGGAACGGATACCTATATGGCATCCGAATAAATTGAGCGGGTCAATAAAACAACACGCCTAGGTGATTTATTCGTTAGCTGTAGTTATGCATCAATTTATTTTTTGGCTAACCCCTTCGAATTAGCATTAGGAAAATCTAGGCCTTTAAATCAAAACCTTTGGTGCCGCATTATGAAGATCAATAATCGTAAAAGCTGCTTTATCGGCCTCCCGCTCAAGATCGCTCCACATATTGGGCGTCGCCTTGGTATGCACCTCGTGGTTGTGTAAACCCAACTCATCAATCTCCAAATAGACTTTTGAATCGTTCGACTTCAACGTAATCGAATAACTCATTCCAGCATGTGTTTTATGAATTTCAGCAGGCGCGTCAATGATGCTCATAGTTGATTCCTTGTGTACGGGTAGGCCGATTAAATTTTAAAAAATTAACATCCATGTTAATTCAGGCTGACATTTGGAATATGTTCTCTGACTAACCATCAGGTGTAGTTTTCAGGATTATTTCAATGACATGGAGACGGGCTGGAACTGCCGGAGTGAATGTTTAGAAATGTGGAAACAAGCAATAAAAAAGGGGTTAGCTTTTCAGCTAACCCCTTTTCACTATATGGTGCACTCAGGAGGATTCGAACCTCCGACCGCTCGGTTCGTAGCCGAGTACTCTATCCAGCTGAGCTATGAGTGCAATGTCGAGGCGCGCATTCTATTGGCCTGCCGCGTTAGCGTCAAGCATTTATTCTCATTTTGTGTTAAATGCTTTTGCGCCTAAAGCCTTAAAAATCAATGGAATACAGAAAACAATCAAACTGAATAATTTACAGCCATCAAGCGCTCTTATATCCAGCTTCAGATGAAACTCTTTTCAGAATGCATCAAGCGAGTCAAGATCAAACGTGCTGGAACCGTAAAGATGAATCAGCTAAAAAAATCCAATTGCTCATCGCCGCGCTTTTTCTTCACAGGGACATCAAGTGGCCGACGAAATTTATTCGTGTCCAGCCAGTTAAACCGTGAACTTCGGCCAAGACTGAACCGCTTTGAGGTCTTTTCGAAACGCTGGCGAATCATATCCGCCCACAAACCCTCGCCGTGCATACGCGAACCAAAGGCTGCATCGTAATCTTTGCCGCCACGCATATCGCGAACACGATTCATGACACGCTCAGCCCGATCGGGGAAATGCACTTCAAGCCATTGCTGGAAAAGCGGATTCACCTCCCATGGTAAACGCAAAATGGTATAGCCAGCATGGGTGGCTCCTGCATCAAATGCGGCAGAGAGAATTTTCTCCACATCCTGATCGGTCACGAAAGGAATAATTGGCGCGACGCTAACGGATGTTGGAATACCGGCTTGTGTTAGCCGACGAATCGTTTCTAACCGGCGTGTAGGTGATGCAGCACGAGGCTCCAATGTTCGAGAAATTGAGTGATCCAAAGTGGTAATAGTGATTGCGGCTACCGCAAGCTGGTCTTTAGCCATATCTGACAGCAAATCAATATCACGCTCGATTAAGGAAGACTTGGTAATTAGCCCGACTGGATGTCGACATTCATGAAGCACCTCCAGCACCTGCCTTGTCAATTTAAGCTTGCGATCACAAGGCTGATAGGCATCCGTATTTACACCTAACGCAATACTGCTGGGCACATAAGAAGGCGCTGCCAATTCCTGGCGAAGCAATTCAGCTGCGTTAGTTTTTGCATACAGGCGGGTTTCAAAATCCAGACCCGGAGATAACCCTAGATAGGCGTGAGTGGGGCGAGCAAAACAATATATACAACCATGTTCACAGCCTCTGTATGGATTCAGAGAAACACTAAATGGTAAATCGGGAGATTGATTGCGAGAAAGAATGGTTTTGGCTATTTCGTGTGTAACGTGGGTGGCACTCGCTGGCCTTTGCTCTATATCATCATCCTGCCACCAACCATCATCAATAACTTCTGTGGCTTGAGTTTCGTAACGCCCGATTATATTGCTAACGGCGCCTCTACCCTTTTGAAAGGTTAAAGGAGGCGCCATCCATGGATCAGGATCATCAATATGCTCATCAGCATTATTACTATCGGTTACCATAAAAACACCAGAATACTGTTTATATGCACAGTATTCTGGTGTTTTTATGGTGCTAAATCAAGCAATAAATCTAAGCTGATAAACTCAGAGATCACGCTCACCTACTATCGTGAAGCCCAGCGAATTTACTGCGTTGCTAATGTTGGTGATATTACCAACCTCCTCGGGTGATCCTGACCTGTCGCCGCCCAATGAAGACCGGGACTTATCAAAAAAACTGTAATTGTCGGAGTATTTATCTGCATTTAAGTCTGCACTCAATGCACTGCGATAATAGTCTTTATCCAAAGGACTAATGATAGGCACGCGTTGTTGATGGATTCTCATAGCGGACTCTCCTACATATACAGATTCAGTATCAAAAAATTAATTCTAGTCTTCGCTGCCACGGTGCTGATCATTGCTACGATGCCCGGACTCAACAGAATGACCTGGATCTTTCTTAAGATTGCCGCTTATAGCACCACTGCCTTTTTTACCAGCTTCGGAAACACGCTCAGCTTGCTCTGAAAAATTTTTGCCACTTTTTTTACTAGTCATTTTTCAATCCTCATAGTAATTAAAAACTGTCGTTAAAACACGGGGTAAAAAATTGACTTCAGATAGTCCAAAAAATTCAGTTGAATTCAATCTTATTGCAAACAAACTTTATACAGTAACTAGTAAGGATTTTTAAGTTAATGAGGCGACTATTATAAAATAATTTTATTTACTAATTCATACGACACATATTTAAGGGAACTTTTCGAAAAGCCTAAATCACAATAATATGCTCGCTATTTAAGGAGCTTGATCTTGTGCGGTTCCGTACAGAGAAATGATAAAAAGTTTTTTACATTGGCTTGGTAGTCGATTAAAGAATTTTTTAACTTTCATCCATAGGAGTAAAAATTATGAATTATGACAATCGCGATACTTACGGTATGTATAAAAAAGATTATCACACCGGTCCTGGCCCACGCTTAATGGGTGCAGATACCTTAAATGGCAACGATGTTTACAACACAGCCGATGAAGATCTCGGTGACATTAAAGAAATCATGTTAGATGTTGCTAGCGGCAAAGTAGCCTATGCTGTTCTTTCGTTTGGCGGTGTGTTTGGTTTAGGCGAAAAATTATTTGCTGTGCCTTGGAAAGCATTAAAATTGGATACGGTAAATAAACGTTTTGTTCTAGATGTTAGTAAAGAACGTTTGGAGAATGCACCAGGTTTTGATAAAGATGATTGGCCAGATATGACGGACCGAAATTGGGTAGATAGCATTCATAATTTTTATGATAATGATGCCTACAATAGACGCAACATCAATTAGTTAATGTTGAAGACGTCATAAGCCGCATTAACATGCGGCTTTATTTTTATCTCAGTTTACTTCCAGACTTAAAATCATCTTGCCCTCTCGCAAACTGTATCCATAACCAGTATACTGCAATTATTATCCAATCAAGTCAATAATTGTTTAACACTGATGAGTCAGACTCCCATCACTATAGCTCCTGATTATTACCTCACTAATTTCAAGTTCTTAGTGACATGGGTAGCTGAGCGTTATGCAGATGTATTAAATAAAGACGAACAAGATTTTGTAGAAAAATTTCAACAATTAAATCACGCAAGCCAATGCTTATTTGTTCGCCTATCGAGTCGCAAAGGGAATTTATTTCGTTCAGATAAATTAAAGTACACAGAAATAGATTCGTTAGAACTTGCGGCAACAGACCTGATTAAATCAGGCTTTATCAAGACCGATTCTTTATTAAGCATTTCAGAAACAGCTGACTTGTTAACGAAAGTTGAAATGCTAGCTCTCTTTAACGATGAATTGAACGCTTGTAGAAAAGAACGTAAAGAATTTTTTATTGAATTACTTATCCGGGAATATTCATCGCCAAGAGATTGGAACTCATGGACTCAACATAAACTCGGTGATGTATATCGTTTAGAAACAGATCATATCGTCATCAATTTTTTGCTTTTATTTTTTGGCAATGATCATCAAAATCTCACTGAGTTTGTGCTGCAAGATCTTGGTTTATTTCGCTATGAAAGCTATGTGATTCATCAAGATAACCGCATTTTCAAAAACCGCACAGAACTTGAAGAATACCGGGAGCTACTATTATTACGCGAGCAATTTTCCGAAGTTACAACGCTAGAGGAATTAGTTTCAATCACTGAAAGTTTAATTGATTCACCCAAAAGCAAAGCTATGGAAAAGCGGTATTCACGTTTTTACAATCAACTTGCTTATGAATTTGAGCGTTTCGGTCAATACGATATAGCCTATAGTTTGTATCAAAAAAGCCACTTGTCACCTGCTCGTGAACGACGAATTCGCCTATTAGAGAAACAAGGTGACCATAGTTCAGCGTGGCAGTTATTGAATGAACTAATCAATAAACCCCACAGCGAACATGAAATGCAAATTGGCGAAAGAATGGCCACTCGTCTGTCTAAAAAGATAGGAACATCACTTACCAAGAAAGCTTCACCCTCAATCTTAACCTCACAGCTAAGCCTGCCTCGATTATGCGACGAAGCAGGTGCTTATTTTAATGTTGAAAAAATAGCGCGCTTACATTTTAATTCAGACGCTAACCCCTGCTTTTACGTTGAGAATCAATTGCTCACCGGATTATTTGGCTTATGGTTGTGGCCTGAAATTTTTCGTAATGTCGACGGTGCGTTTGCTAACCCTTTTCAAGCAGCGCCTCTGGATATGTATGAGACAGGCTTTGTCGAGCTACGACCGCAAATTAGCGAATTGTGGAATTTATTTGATGACGATTCTCATCATCAACACATTCGTAATTATTGGAAAGAGAAAAACGGTATAGAAAATCATTTTGTAAACTGGCGTTACCTTGATGAAGTTGTTCTTGAATACGCATTAGCCTGCATCCCTGCTCAACATTTAAAACGTATTTTTGAGCGGCTTTTGTTTGACCTAAAAAGCAATCGTAGTGGTTTGCCGGATTTAATACAGTTTTTCCCTGAAAGCCGCCATTATCGAATGCTGGAAATCAAAGGTCCCGGTGATCGCATTCAGGATAACCAACAACGTTGGCTGGAATATTTTTTAAAGCATGGAATTCCTGCAGAGGTAATCTATGTTAGTTGGCAATAAGGCGCCGGTCGTTGCAGTAAAAACACTGATTGAATTTGCTGCGAAATCTGGAAGCCTTGATCGAAAATTTACCCCCTCTCCCAGCAGCCAGGAAGGTATTGAAGGTCACAGGCATGTTACCTCCAATCGACCTGAAAACTATCAAACTGAACTTGGGCTTAGCATCGAATACGGCAGTATTATTTTTCGTGGTCGTGCCGATGGTTATGCACCTGATACACATTGCATTGAAGAAATTAAAACCTTCTACGGCGATGTCAATTTAATTCCCGAAAACTACCGTGAATTGCATTGGGCACAAGCAAAATGTTATGGATGGATGCTATGCGCCCAATCACAGTGCGATTATGTCAATATTGCGCTCATTTATTTTAATTTAAGCACACAGAAAGAATATCGTTTTGAACAATGCTATAGCGCACGCGATTTAAAACACTATTGTGAAGCTCTCGCACAAAAATATTGCGAATGGCAAAATAATATCAATCACAGAATAACGCAACTTGATGCATGGATTGAACAGCTGGAATTTCCTTACGGCAGTATGCATGCTTCCCAACGCCTTATGGCTGAAGCAGCTTACAAGGCAGCAGCAACAGGTCGAGTTGTATTGGCAGAAGCACCCACAGGTACAGGTAAAACCTTAGCGGCATTATTTCCCGCTATTAAGTCGATGACACGTACACCTGTAAATAAAATTTTTTATCTCACCGCGAAAACTACCGGCAAACACTTAGCGCTGGAAAATATAAACCTTATTGCAACAAATAAAGCGCCACTACGAACCCTGGAATTAACAGCACAAGAAAAAGCTTGCCTGGAGCCAGATAAACTATGTCGCGGTGATTCCTGTAAGTACGCCTTTGATTTTTACACCAAACTCCAGTCTGTGCGCAAAGTTGCTTATGAAGAGCCAATACTAGACAAACAAAAGCTTAAAGAGCTTGCATTAACATTTGACATCTGTCCCTTTTATTTGGCGATGGAAATGAGCAGATGGGCGGATGTAGTGGTTGCGGATGTAAATTATTACTTTGATGGTACTCCGCTCCTGCTGGGCCTTACCAAAGAATTTAATTGGAAACCTTATCTATTAATTGATGAAAGCCATAATTTAATTGATCGTGGCCGCCAAATGTATTCAGCAGAATTGAATCGCGCGCACTTGTTAAGCGCAAAGAAGAATGTTCCTGAAAACATAAAGAAATCGTTAACTCGTATTAATAAAATATGGCTGGATTTGATTAAAGGCTTATCAGAAGAAAGTTTCTCACTGGTTCCCGCCTTGCCGGAAAAATTTGGATTGGCATTGCTCGAATTCACCAATGACTATATCGCCCTTCTACAGAAAAATCCTGAACACCCCGTGCAACATACGAGTGCGCAGGATTTCTTTTTTTCCGCACTTAACTATCAAAAAGTCATTGAAACATTAAACGAAGATTTTTGCATTGATATGCAAAATTTGGGGACGAAAGAAGAAATTCTTACCTTAAGAAATCTTATACCGGCCCACTTATTAGCAGAACGTTTAGTACATGCTCATTGTGCGTGTTTTTTTTCAGCGACCTTACATCCCGCCCACTACTATCATAGTTTGCTTGGTTTGCCAGATGATGCAGTTCATATCACAGTGCCCTCACCTTTTACGTCAGAGCAACTTACCGTTTACATAGCTAATAATGTATCGACACGATTTAAGGATCGTGATGCAGCTATTGACTCTATTTGCGACATTATTCAAACACAAATTATTGCGGACAAAGGCAATACTATTGTCTTCTTTTCCAGCTATGAATTTTTACAAAAAACCGAAGCCAGATTGCGTGAAAAGCTCAGGGATGACGATATAAAATTTATCGTTCAATCTCGACGAATGAATGAATTTGATCGTCAGGAATTTATCAATCAATTCAGCGCGCACAATAATTTGTTAGGTTTAGCCGTACTGGGGGGAGCGTTTAGCGAAGGTATAGATCTTTCTGGCGATGCTCTTAAAGGAGTGTTTATCGCGACCCTGGGATTGCCTCAGGTAAATCCGATTACCCAACATTTGAATAGCGTAATGCAAGCCAAATTTCAACGCGGCTATGAGTTCACCTATGTTTATCCTGGCATACAAAAAGTGATTCAAGCGGCTGGACGCGTCATTCGTACCAAAACTGATACAGGCTATGTATGGCTATTGGATGAACGCTTTCAACAAAAGGATATTAAAAAATTGCTGCCAAGCTGGTGGAATCTGCCTCAGTAAAAAAACAGAAGCCTGGTTATTCCAAAAATCTGGTTAGCTTAAAAAACTGCTTATCTTAAAAGTCTGGTTATCCCAAAAGATAAGATCAACGAAGCCACCTTCAAGATAAATATTCTAAGCTTCCCTTGACGCCTTTTATCTTTATTCGATTATACTGTATTTACATACAGTATAGACTCATGATCATGGACACTTTACCGCCTGATTCTCCTGAAACAGAATCGCCCACTATTGATTTGGAGCAATTGCTCAATCGTCCCGATATATGGCGTGGTGACTCAAGAAGCTTTGATGATCGGACAAGTGTGGACAGCGGATTTCCAGACTTGAATGCGGCGCTTCTTCATAAAGGTTGGCCAACACAAACCCTGGTGGAAGTGTGCCAGAAAGGCTTGCATCAACAGGAATGGCTATTGTTTTCCAGCGTCTTAACCAAAACAGAAGGATATGTTGTTCTACTGAATCCCCCTGCCATGCCCTTTTGCCAGCGCCTTATCCAGGCGGGGATAGATTTAGAACGGGTTGTGGTCGTGCAGGTGCAAAATAAGGCAGATTTCCTGGCAAGTTTTGTTGAATTAGCGCGCACAGAATCTTGTGAAATACTTTTGGCCTGGCAGCCCCAACAGTCACTGAGTTACACCGAATTACGTAAATGTCTACTGGCAAGCAATGAAAATGCCGGGCTTTGCGTCCTTATTCGCCCCGAGGTTGCACATCAACAGGCCTCACCTGCAACTTTGCGACTATTAATAGAAATAAGATCTTCAGATCTCTATCTTCAGATTTTCAAGCAGAAAGGATTTTTACAACATTCAGAACCTATTAGCTTGCCACTCCCAAAGGGCTGGAAAGGTTTCTTGCCATACCATTTGCTTGATCAAATAAATTTACCTGGTCATTTATCGCCCACCAAACGTAAATCAGGGTCTGTCATTCCCATGAAGCGAGGTAAACGATGAGGCAATCCTATCGCACCAATTCACGCCTCTGGCTGGCACTGCGTTTTAATCATCTACCGTTTGAAGCCCTCACTCTTGAGAAGAGCGATAACGCGTTAGTCATTACCGAAAAGCAACATGTTATTTATATGAATGATCTTGCTTACGCAGCGGGAGTGAGATTTGGTATTGATGTAACAACAGCTAAATTATTAAGCAACTGTGAATCCCATGAACGCGATCATAAAAAGGAGTTAAAAGTGCTCGCAGATTTATCTGCGCAGCTTTATCAATTCACACCCTACATAGAAACCTACATTTGCCAGCATTTGCCACATGCAGGATTGTTGCTAGAAATTTCTACTTGCTTGAAATTATTTTCAGGTATAACTGCCCTGTTTTCCAATATTGTTAATTTTCTACAAAGTAAAGCTTATTTATTTGAAGCTGGATGTGCACATACCTCTAAAGGTGCATGGCTATTATCTTTTCAGCCCACTGAAATCATAAGCAGTGAAACACCAGATGTATTTTGCGAGCGCCTGAAAAAGTTACCCATTCAACTCTTGCATGATTTTCCACGTGAAATAGATGCATTAGAAAAAATCGGCTTCAAAACGCTTGCAGATATTACTCGCCAGATTGATGCACAAAAAATAACATCAATAAAGAAACGGTTTGGCGCGAAATTTACGCAAGCTCTTTGCGATATATTTTCGATAGAGCAGAACCTTGAACAGAAAAATTTATTTGACGTGCCTTTAACAGTTTACAAGCCTGAAGAATTTTTCTCTGAAAATATACAATTTGATTATCCTATCAGTCAAAACGATCAGCTGTATTATCCTATTGAGCATTTATTGCAAAATTTAAGTCAGTACCTACGTAAACGACAACTGGCCTGTCAACATATTGAATGGAAACTTTCTGATATTTACAAAAATAGTTTTTTACTACCCGTACATAGCGATAGCACTGAAAGCCATTGGGAGTTACTTTACGATTTAACATTAATTCAACTGGATAATCGCGAGCTTCCTTTTGAGGTTGATTCACTCACTTTAAACTGTCGCGATGCCAGCACCGTTCAAAATAAAAGCCAATCGTTTTCTTTTAATCACAACAAACAATCACGCGCTGGCATGCGTAGCTTTACTATCACAATGGCAAAGCTAAAAGCTCGTTTAGGGGATGCTGCCATTTTCAAACTGAGTTATCGCGATGCAATTTTGCCTGAAACGAGTAATGCGGCCATAGCTTTAAATGAGTCACCTAATCAGCACTTACCCGATATTCACAAAAAAGCATTGCGCCCTTATTGGCTATTACCATCACCACTATTAATTGAAGAGCGCAAACAAAGCTTATATTGGCGAGGAAAATTGACGCTTCTAGCTGGTCCCGAACGAATAAGAAGTACTTGGTGGGAAAACCCAAAAGCACGAGATTATTTCATTGCACAGCGACACGACAATGTCAGGCTCTGGATATTTTTAGATCTCCACAAAAAAACCTGGCACGTACACGGTATTTTTGGATAAATCATGCGTTACGCTCACTTATATACGACAACTAATTTTACATTTCTTACTGGCGCGTCGCATCCGCCGGAATATATTTATCGTGCTGTCGAACTTGAATACGATGCTCTCGCAATTACTGACGAATGTTCTCTTGCGGGAATTGTAAAAGCTTTTGTCGCAGCACAAGAATTAAATTTTAAATTAATTGTGGGCAGTCGATTTACACTCAGTAACGGCATGCAAATTATTGCAATTGCCCCTAATCGTGCAGCTTATGCAGAATTATCAGGATTTATTACTTTGGCACGCCGGCGTGCAACCAAAGGAAGTTACGAAGCACATTTTGAAGATTTACGCTTTAGGCTACAAAGTTGTTTGATAATCTGGGTTGGTCAAATCGGTAGTGACATTATCAACCCGGAAAAAGTCATCAATCAACTTTACAGTGCATTCAAACAGCGCTTATGGATAGGCATTAATCATCAACTTCACGGTGGAGAACAGGATGAATTTGAACGTTGGCTTCTGCTGAGTCGTCAAAAAAATATACCGCTTGTTGCATGCGGTGAAGCGCTAATGCATGAAAAGAATCGCAAGCCCTTACAAGATATTGTATCTGCCATCCGTGAAAATAAAACCTTGTCTGAAATGGGTACACAGCTTCATATTAATGGTGAAGCTTATCTGAAATCCTTTAATCAATTACAAAAGTTTTATCCAGAATCCTTGCTTGAACAAACCTGTGTTATCGCAGATCTTTGTACATTTTCAATGCTTGAGCTGCGCTACCAATACCCACAAGAATTAGTTCCAGACTCTCTCACACCTATCGAATATTTGCGCAATCTGGTTACTGAAGGTAAACAAAAACGTTGGCCTCAAGGCACACCCGAACCTATTGAAATACTGATTAAAAAAGAATTAAGCCTAATCGAAGAAGTTAGCTACGAATATTACTTTCTAACCGTCCATGACATTGTGCAATATGCGCGAGCACAACATATTTTATGCCAGGGACGAGGTTCAGCAGCCAACTCGGTGGTGTGTTATTGCCTTTTCATCACCGAGATTAATCCCACTGAAATTAATGTATTATTCGAACGATTTATTTCAAAAGAGCGCGACGAGCCGCCCGATATTGATGTAGATTTTGAGCATTCTCGCCGCGAAGAAGTTATTCAGTATATTTATCATAAATACGGTCGCGAACGAGCAGCTATTGCTGCCACAGTAATCACTTACCGAATGCGCAGTGCCGTACGCGATGTAGGCAAAGCCTTAGGAATGGAACAAACCTTAGTTGATCATTTAGCAAAATCCTTGGCTTGGTGGGATCGTTCTATTGACCTGCACAAACGCATCGAAGCTGCCGGTCTAAAAATACAACAAAAATTATTACAGCAATTTTTTGTATTGGTTGAACAAATTCGTGGGTTTCCACGGCATTTATCACAACATGTTGGCGGTTTTGTTATTGCTGAAGGTAAAGTCAGCGATCTTGTGCCTATAGAAAATGCATCAATGCCTGATCGCACACTTATTCAATGGGATAAGCAAGATCTCGAATCAATGCGATTATTAAAAGTAGATGTTCTGGCATTAGGCATGTTAACCATGCTACGAAAAAGCCTGGATTACATCAGTAGTTATGACTCAAACATTAAATCCATTGCAGATATTCCACGCGAAGATCCAGCGACATACGAGATGTTATGTCAGGGTGATAGCGTTGGAACATTTCAGGTTGAATCGCGTGCACAAATGGCCATGCTTCCACGTTTAAAGCCACGATGTTTCTACGACCTGGTTGTTCAAATTGCGATTGTTAGACCTGGCCCAATTCAAGGTGGAATGGTACATCCTTATTTAAAAAGAAGAAGTAATCCCGAAGAAATTACCTACGAAAGTCCTGCCATAGAAAAAGTTTTAAAATCCACATTTGGAGTTCCTATTTTTCAGGAACAAGTTATACGTTTATCCATGGTTGTTGCAGGTTTTAGCGGTGGTGAAGCCGATCAATTGAGACGCGCCATGGCAAGCTGGGGTAAAGACAGCACATTAATGCTTTTTGAAGAAAAATTTATTAATGGAATGTTAGCTGGCGGTTATACATTAGAGTTTGCAAAACGTTTATTTGAACAAGTCAAAGGTTTTGGTGGTTACGGATTTCCCGAATCGCATTCAGCAAGCTTTGCACTTTTGTGTTACACGTCGTCCTGGATTAAATGCCATCATCCCGCTGCATTTTATTGCGCTTTATTGAACAGCCTACCCATGGGGTTTTATTCAGCATCACAATTAATTCAGGATGCAAAACGCCATCACATTAAAATATTACCCATAGACATTAATTGCAGTTATTACGAACACAATCTCGAAAAAATCAAAAATAATCATTCGAAAAACAACCTGGCAATAAGATTAGGGTTTTGCCTTGTAAATTCTTTAGATAAAGAAAAAGCTCAAGCAATTGAAACATGGCGAAATAATATTCCTTTTAAATCGCTAGAAAATTTAGCACGTCGCTCGTCTCTAACGGCTATTGACCTGCAGTATCTTGCGTCTGCCGATGCATTACGCTCACTCACAGGCAACCGTCACGAAGCACGCTGGCAAGCGGCAGCCATTGAACCTTTTTCATCATTATTAGAAAAAATTGAAACTCCAGCACAAGATGATTTGTTAACGCCACCACCAAGCATAAAACAGGATGTTTTGAATGATTACATCACCACCGGCCTAAGCTTGCGCCCTCACCCCATGGCTTTGTTACGTAACGAAAAACCATTCAACCGTTGCACCAAAAACAGTGACCTAAAAAATCTGCATCACGGTGGTTTCGTTCGCGTAGCCGGAATCGTCACTGGCCGTCAACGCCCAGGTACAGCAAGCGGCGCTATGTTTATAACATTGGAAGATGAAACAGGAAATATGAATGTAATAGTCTGGAAAGGAACCCAACAAACATTTCGCAATGTTTTACTGACATCCCAATTATTGTTAATTAAAGGAACGGTAGAAGTGAACAATGATAATGTTGCACAGCCAGTTGTCCACATTATTGCAGGCCAGTTGCACGATTATTCGGAACGGCTGGAAGATCTAAGTTTGAAGTCGAGAGATTTTCATTAGCGTTATTTGCTCGAAAAAGCTTCTCGTTATTTTCAGAGTAAGCTAATTTTGAGTGCCTAACATAAGCTGCAATTATTACTAAGAAAAATGAAAAAACAGTAACACCGCTAATATGTGCCATAAAAGTTTGTGTCAACCCAAATGTCATCACACACAGGATTAAAACTACACCTGCAGAAGAAAATGAAACCAGCATTTTATCATTACTCTTCATAAGCCTTATAAAAGTAGCTAAAGGTACCAAATATATTGACATCAATATGAAAAACCCAATTAGCCCTTTTTTGGCCAGAGTATCAATATATTCACTGTGCAAATGGTTAAAATCATGGATCGCATCAAGTGAAGCCCATTGGGTCGGGTATGCTAATTTAATAGCTTTTATACTTCCCCAGCCGATTAGAGGCCGAGCAGAAAAGGCCTCCATTCCAACACTCCACATTTGCAAGCGAGTACTGATTGAAACGCTTTCTTGTGAAGAGTTAATGTTCAAAACAGAAGCAACATCACTTTGCGTTTCCATCAGACGCTGTTTAAATGAACTTGTATTAGGAAGCAATATAATTGTAAAGACAGTGACGCAGCCCAGTAGAAAAAATGAAGCTAAAATTTTTCTTGTTTTAATATTTAGTGCTTTAAAAAATACAAAAAACACGAAGGGTATCGCTATCCATCCTCCTCGAGATAACGAAAGGAAGGATGCGAAAAATCCAGCGAATGAAGATAACAAAAATACAGCGGGAATAGAAAAAGATTTAAAGGTATGACGAGCCCAAACGAACCCACATAATAATAAAGCAGCCATTAAAAAACTAATGTCGCCAAACTGTATAGGATTTATGTACCCCCCAGCCCTATCCATTGGCGGAGTCAAATAAAATCTTTGATAAATCGCAAAAGCACAGGCTACCCAAACACCAACTACCAAGCCCGACCAAAAATAAAGAGGTTTAGGCGGGTAAAAAATCAATAGAAAATAAACCGGTATCACCAGCAAAAACCGGGAGATTCCATCGTAAGATCGACTCGGCAATGAAAATCCGAAATTATATAAAGCGTGAACAATAAAATAGCTAAAAAATAGGATTGCGAATTTCCAATCTGCTGAAGTCAGAGATATTCGAGGCCTGAATACAACTAAACTCAGGCTGGCCAACAACAAAAGTGCCGGACCATAGGAATAACCACTCTCGATACTCAGAGCTAATGCCGGACAAAGGAATATCCCGAGTCCAATATACCAACTCATAATTGCATTTTTCTGATTAGCCTTAACGAAACCCATCCATTTCCTCATACACTTAAATCTATTGTGTCTGTAGACACTATAACTGCAATTTAACTCCAGGAATCAAAACGGATTCGCAGGTAGGCAAGAGAAGACCAGCCTAAACTCCAGACAATAAAAAAGCCGCTTTAGGCGGCTCTTTCAAATATTTGGTAGGACTAAGCAGACTCGAACTGCTGACCCCCACCATGTCAAGGTGGTGCTCTAACCAACTGAGCTATAGTCCTAAATTGAAGGCGCGAACTTTACCAGTTGCCTTTAGCTTTATCAAGCAGCGATAATAACGCGAGATTTAATGAAGGAAAAGTCATGTTACGAGTCGCAATTACAGGCGCCACAGGATTTGTCGGTCAAGCTTTGTACAATTTGCTGAGTGATGATAAAGACACTCACATCACTATTCTGGGGCGTCGCAATCCGCAAAAGAATCTTCATTTTATCAATACAGAAACAGAGTCTTCAGCAAATATCGCTCAACAATTGCACAAATATGATTGCATCATTCATCTGGCAGCACGTGCGCATACACATAGTTCCAGCAAGGCAGATTTTGATAGAGATAATATCGAGTTGACCAAAAAGTTAGCAGAGGTTGCAGCTAACGCGGAGGTTTCGCAGTTTATCTATTTGAGCAGTGTAAAAGTTTTGGGCAATAAAACTGAACCCGGCAAGCCTTTTCACGTAAATGACACTCCTAAGCCAGAGGATGATTATGGCAAATCAAAATGGGAGTGCGAAAAGCTACTCATTGAGCACTTATCCAAAAGCCGTACCGCCTACACAATCATTCGCCCTCCTCTGGTCTGGGGAAGGCATGCCAAAGGAAATTTAAAAACATTAATCACTCTAATCAACAAAGGCCTACCTTTGCCTTTTGGTGGCATCGATAACCGTAGAGATATGGTGTCATTAAATAATTTAACACATTTTATTAAGCACACGTTATCAAACCCAAAAGCATTTAATAATACGTTTTTAGTGAGTGACCAAAAGTCATTAAGCACTCAAGATATTATTTATTTGCTCGAAGATTTCGCCAGTAAAAAAGCTAAAGTTATAAGCTGCCCCAAATTCATATTTAAAATTTTAAAATTGATCCCCTCACTGAAAACAAAAATTGAAAGTTTCTCAGAAAACCTGGAAGTAGATATATCCGACACAATAAAAAAACTCGATTGGGCACCCCTTAAATAATGCAATATCTCTCCTTGGTCATCATTTTTTTAACTCTCACATTAACAAGCTACTTAGCGTGCAGATACCTGGTTTATTTCTCACACAAGCACTCGATTCTTGATGAAACAACCCAACGCAGCTCGCACTCACATCCAACGCCACGCATCGGCGGTATTTCTTTTACATTATTAATTTTACTCACAATAAATATATTTTTTTATTTTGAGGAGCTAGCACTGAACTACTACTTGGCGCTTTTAATTCCCACCTCTCTGGTCGCGGCAATTAGTGTTGTGGATGATCTTCGAAAAGGCATATCCCGAATTGTACGTCTGAGCACTCATCTCATCGCGAGTGTTTTGGCTTTGACATTAGTCGGGTTAGCTCCCAACACAGCACACACTCTAATAATTTTTTGCGTATCTGCTATTGCAATAGCATGGTTTATCAATTTATTTAATTTTATGGACGGGATTGATGGAATAGCAGCTACGGAAGCCATTTTCATTATTGGTGCCTTAGCGGGATACAGTTTTTTTGCCGAAGAAGCACATTGGGGAATTTTACAGCTAATGATACTGGCACCCATTCTAGGTTTTGCCATCATAAACTGGCAACCAGCCCGAATCTTTATGGGTGATATCGGCAGTACATTTTTAGGGATGTTGATACCCATCTCACTGATAATAAGCGTCCAGCAAGACTTACTTACAGTCTGGTCTGCAATTATCCTAACATCCAGTTTTTTAATGGATTCATCTTGGACATTATTGATACGTTTCACAACCGGACAAAAATGGCACGAACCTCACCGTAGCCACCTCTACCAGATAATGTCACGCAAAATGGGATCTCACCGCAGGGTTTGTATCCTGAATCTACTGTTAAATATGATATGGACGTTGCCGATAAGCATTGCGGCGACAATCTTCCCGAACTTCGGACAACTTTTTACACTTTTGGCGCTACTCCCAATCCTTGTTTTGTGCATAATGCACAGGTCAGGTCAGACTGCCAGCAATTAATGTCATTAAGAATGGATTTTCCACATGTATAACAAATATTTGCAGAGATTTTTAGATGCTCCGCGCCCCGTCAAACGGGCGATAAGTATTTGCTACGATCTTATTGCCATCAGTTTTGCTTACTACCTATCGTACGTCTTACGATTAAATACATTAGCTATAAATTTTGGCGGACCCGAGTTATTTACCGTCGCGTCTACCGCAATTGTATCTGTTCTCTTTTTTATCCGAACTGGCTTATATAGAGCAATCCTAAGATACATGCCACCACAAGCAATTTTGACAATCATTATTGGCATCCTCGCATCCAGTATTGTCATGATTTTCTGCGCGTTTTTTTCACATTCATTTTTACCCCGTTCAGTTCCAGCAATATACATTTTCGTAGCCTTAATATTGATTGGCTTACCAAGATTATTATTTAGAAATATGCTTCATTTTCTTGCCCCGAAGGGAAATGTACCCCTTCTTATTTATGGTGCAGGCGAATCGGCACATCAACTCGTACAGCAATTACATAAAAGTAGTCAATTTCGTCCTATAGCATTTATCGACGACAATAGAAAACTTCATAATAATTTGATTATGGGTTTAAAGGTTTACCCAGCTCATCGCATACCTTCACTCATTAAAAAGCATCACGTAAAAATTGTGCTGCTTGCATTGGAAAGCTCAAATCCTAAGGAAAGGGTTCAAATTATAAGAATGCTAGAGCCTTTTTCAGTACAAATACAAACCATTCCTCCGCTCGCAGATATTATCAACGGAAAAGCTAATATAAATGAATTCCGTGACATCCAAATTGAAGAGATTTTGGGGCGCGAGCCGGTTGAGCCAATTCAAGAACTATTGGAAACTAATATAACTGATAAAGTTGTCATGGTTACTGGTGCGGGAGGTTCAATAGGTTCTGAAATATGTCGTCAAGTACTTAAAGCAAAACCTGGCGTTTTAATCGTATTTGAACGAAGCGAATTCAATTTATATCAAATTAATGAAGAGCTAAATGTAACCAGCAGCTATCCCGATACCAAAATTGTTCCTATTTTAGGTTCTACAAATAATCGCCCATTACTCGATCACATAATGAAAGGGTTTAAAGTTAATACAGTTTTTCATGCAGCTGCTTACAAACATGTACCCTTGGTTGAGAATAATATTATCGAAGGTATTAACAATAATTTGTTCGGTACCAAAAATGCTGCTGAAGCTGCGATTGCAGCCAACGTGCAAACATTTCTACTTATTTCATCAGATAAAGCTGTTAGACCAACCAATATTATGGGCGCTAGCAAACGCTTAGCTGAAATGGTGTTGCAAGGCCTGGCCAATGAGAGCCACAACACAAAACTGAGCATGGTCAGATTTGGTAATGTTTTAGATTCATCCGGCAGCGTCGTACCAAAGTTTCGCGACCAAATTAAAAAAGGCGGGCCGATAACTGTCACACATCCTGAAATTACACGTTATTTTATGACCATGAGCGAAGCGGCGCAGCTTGTGCTCCAAGCGAGTGCTCTAGCAAAAGGTGGTGATGTATTCGTGTTAGAAATGGGAGAACCCGTTAAGATTTTAAATCTGGCGTATGAGATGGCATTTTTAAGTGGATGCTCCATTAAAACGCCAGAAAATCCTCAGGGCAATATCGAAGTAGAATTTACCGGGCTACGCGCGGGCGAGAAGCTCTATGAAGAGCTGTTGATAGGTAACAATTGCGAAGGAACAATTCATCCACGCATTATGCGCGCAAATGAAGATTTCATTTCACTAACTAGTTTGAACTCTACCCTAAGCAAATTAAAGCACGCACTTGATACATTCAACCATAAAGATGCTTATGATTTGATTACCAAATCTCATACAGATTTTTCCGCGATCCAACAGTTGCAAGATTACCTTTATATTGAATCCGGCAACAACGTAGTGAAACTTTCAAATTACAACAAATGATCGCTGACCTACCTCTCATCCCAAACTCTCTGAGCATATCATGCGTCTATTATGATACGGATATCAACACCTTTGAAAAAACACTTTTATCGATTATAGAAGCTGTGAATGTTGCAAAACATCTTAAAGTACTGGACTACAGTGAGTTACATTTAATAAACAATAACCCTGAAAAAGAAGCATGGTTTTTCCAGAGCATTGAAAAATACCGGGAACAATTGGGTAACATTGTTATTCACAGCGGCCAAGGAAATATAGGTTATGGTCGCGCTAACAACATTGCCATAAATCAAACCAAATGCACCTATCATTTAATACTTAATCCTGATGTAATCGCCGACTCACAAGCAATAAAATGCGGAATAGAATATCTAAATCTCCACCAAAATGTTGGATTAGTAGCTCCGAGCGTTAAAAATGAAAATGGTGAAATAGAATATCTTGCGAAACGAATGCCGACTTTTTTTATCATTTTTCTACGTGGAATTAACAATAAGTTTTTAAATAAAATATTTGAAAAAAAACTGGCTCATTACGTCTATAAAGATAAAATCCCTACTGACACGCCATTAGAGATAGAACTAGCCAGCGGATGTTTTATGTTATGCAGGACCGAAATTTTAAAAAAAGTTGAGGGGTTTTCAGAAAAATATTTCTTATACTTTGAAGACTTTGATTTGTCAAAAAAAATATCTAAAACCGCAACTCTAATGTATGCACCAAATGTTTTTATCATTCATGCCGGTGGTAATGCGGCAAAAAAAGGGCTGAGACACATCCGTTTATTTCTGGGGTCAGCAATTAAATTCACGCTTCAACATAATCAGTAGGTGTATATGTTAGTGAACTATCAGAGTTGTCGGTAGGAATAAAGTAGGAGCTTTTCCATTTGTTTACAGGTTTAAAAAGAACTTGTTTTTGACACCGGATTTTACGATTACGAGAAGAGGTCCCGATAGTTTTTCAGGAGTATGTAACGGTCAAGCAAAGCCAGACACTTTTTGTTAAGACGTTTCATAGTGAATAAGCGACATACCACCATTAGCCGAAAGTAACCGATCCAGGTTGTAATATTTAATGTAGGCCTTCACATCAGACTTCATGTGATCTCGCGTTGGCCCCGCACTTTTTAATATCCAATCATGCTTCAAACCGCTATAAAGCGTTCAACGACTGCATTATCCCAGCACCCACTCATACCGCGGATTGATGAACGAATGCCGCAACTTTCCAGCAAATTCTTAAAACGTTTAATGATGTACTGCGAGCCACGATCAATGTGAAAGACTTTAAGTGGCAGCCCAACCAAACCTTGGCGTCTAAATAAATTTAAATCTAACGTATAACCTGCAGCAAAAGGCTTTATGAAAGCGAGACTCAATAAAGAAGAGTGGCAGGAGTAATTTTTGCACCAAGCCGGTGTAGTTTATCTGAACAATAACTTTATCGTGGCAATAATGTGTGCCTAATACTTTAGTGTTCGTAAAAAATAATTAAATTTGCGTCAGTCAGCCTTTGTACCTTTCGTACAATTAAACGTATTAGACCTCATGTCTCAGCTAGAAACTTAAAATTGGCATTATATATCCTGCATAATGATGCATGCCGTTTGCATTTTGAGACGATATCAGATTCAAGGTGGCTAACGCAGTCGTTTAAAGAGTGGGCAAGATTCATTGGACTAAGGTGTACATGCATCGCACGTCGGTAAATTCTCGTAACTCTATACAGGTTGTAATGGTCTTGGCTTTAGTGGCTCCGTGTTAAACGCAAAACAACCATGCAATTTTTTACTGATCGCAGCTGCACCACCCAAAGCATACTTGAACCATTAATACTCTCCTAAGGGTTATAGTGTCCAAAACTAGCTTTAAATAAAACTTTAAGTACGGAGAAGTTTCCTCTAAAAGCACTAATTTTTGTTGGTACCTCACCTTTTGGGTAGCGCCTCACAGTGGCTATTTCTACACATCGGTAACCTAATTTAGGCGCTCGATACGATAGATAAGCCAATAGTTCGTACGTCGTGAAAACATCTCTAAATATAGCAATATTTGTATCCAACAACATTTTTCGGCTGTACCCCCTAAAACCTTGTGTGGTATCTGTCCACTTAAAACCCGAGGCCAAACTTAATACCGGCGCGTGGAGAAAGCGAATGGCAAAATCTCTAGACTTGGGAGTATTCTCAGCCACGCCTCCCGAGATAAAGCGAGAGGCTTGAATAAAATCAAATCCTTTTTCTAGAGCTTGTATAAATAATGGAATCGAGTCAGGGTCATCTTTGTCATTGCCATCTATGGTGACTATACCTGCATAACTTTTTTCCAGTGCAAAAGCATAAGCGCAGCGTAACTGAGAGCTAAGCTTGCCTGTACCAGTCTTCAGTAGCAACCCCACCACATCAAGATCCTTTAAAGCAGCTATATCCAATGAGCCATCATTACTACCGCCATCAACAATGATTATGTCAGCCACAAATGCGATGTTAGCCACTTGCATACGCTTTAGAAGACGCCTAATTCTATCTCCTTCGTTTATTACGGGAATAATGACGCAATAATCTTTACGTTTTTCTTGCCATAACAATGTGTGATAGGAGGGAACCTGCCAGGTAGCTTTTAACAATTCAAACTCAGTTTGCATTTTAGTTACTCTTTAAGCCGTACGCGCTGCAATCAAAATTACACCGAGAACAACAAGGGCTATTCCAAGCGCGGTGGTCCAATAAAAATTTTCTTTGAATAAAATTATGGATAGCAACGCTACCAACGCGACCGACCCTGTTGTCAAAATTGGATGCGCCACATTGAGCGGAAACTTTGCTAGCGCCGCTGTATAAAGTAAAAAAGCCAATCCATAGAACAACAGCCCCAACCAAAATGGCCAATTCAACAACGCCGTAATAGGATCTGAAAAAACCGGAAACTTTCTAGGTTCAGTCACTGCAATCTTAATAAGAACGCTTGCAAACGCATTGGTAGAAATACCTATGATTAATATCATCCATTTCATTTTTTAATGCCTGTAAGTATGGCTAACAAATTTTAATGCCTTTTCAATGGATGCCAAATGCGGCTCATCTTTTGTAGCGACCATCTCGATACTAATTAAAGGATTTCGAACGCTACTTGCAATCGCCTGACTAAACTCTTGATGCCTAGCAACTGAGCTACCGACAACCGCCAAGTTAGGCTCACTAATATGAATATGCCCGATGTAGGCTTGCGCCACATCCAACAGCGCATATATATCCTCATTGTTAATCAGTATTGCCCCCGTATCCAACTGCATTTTTATAGCAGGGTGATCAACCAATTTAACAACATGAAGCGTTTCCATTCCGGTTGTCATAAAATTTGAACCGTAACATGTTGGATTAGGTTCGAGGCAAATAATTGCACCGTGCTGCAATGCAATGTCGCCTAGCTCTGTAAAAAATTTGACAGCAATGGATTCACACTCCTCATTAGATAAATTGGCTCGATCACGATTTTTTGGTGAGCCAAACACAAGCCTAGTGGATCCCAGAATGCCCGCAACTCTGCAGACGCCAGCCAGATGATTTAACATTTTGCGCTGAACGTCGGCAGAAGAAAATACATTCAACCCTTGCGTACCAAAGAGAAGAGACTGCATACCAGTTAACTCAATCCCTCTATCTCGCCAATAGCGCTTAACATCAAGAATATCTTTTTCTTGAGCAGTAACTGGGTCGGGAAAATACTTTCCTGGAGCTATATCGATAGCATCTACTTTGTACTTAGCGAGTAAAGTAGCGACTTGTTCGTCCTCGGAAACATCCCAAGCAATATTGGATATCGCAATTCTCATAACATTATGCCTTTACAGAAATTATTTCAGATTGTGCATAAGCACGAATTGCAGTAAGTGTTTCTTTTGCGGTGTATTGATAATTTCCTACTCCTCCAAAAATTTCTGCATATCCCGTTTGCATGTCATATCGAGCCGGCTGCTGGTCAAACTGCTGCGTAAAGTCAACACCAAAACATTTGGATGCTATATCGTAAACACTGATCGGTTCAGCGGTTAAGTGAACCAAATTTAACTTAGCCCGAACTGCTATCTGGATATCATGCCAGAGGTTCACCATGGGATAAAATTGAAAAACCCCTCTGCTCTCAATCATGTGCAAATTATTGTTGTTTAAGAAATCAAAAATAATATTTTTTTTAAGTCCTGGCCCCACCAGCCCAGGCAACCTTACAATTAAAACGTCTTCAAAATGTGATTCAACAAATTTTTCCAATAACCTGCGGTGTAAACCGTAAGCATTTAGTCCGTCTTCCTCAACACCTGTATTCTCATTAACTGTCAGTGGTGTTTTGAAAACATCCACCGTACTAATTAGAATGAATTTTTTACAGACAACCTTCTTAATATGAGATATCAGAAGATTTATTGTTTTCAAATCCTCATCAGGATTTTTATTTGCCATCCACTTTTGTGCTGGGGCACCAGCGCAAACAAGTGTATTAAACGATCGTTCTTCAATTTCGGCGATATTAGTTGAGCGAAACAGGCTCTCAAAATTGCTCTGGCGCATTAAGGTTGAGCCAACAAAGCCCGAGTAGCCGATCAATGCATTGTTCATAGGTCTACCAACTTTCTTTGATGTAAGGACAAGTTCATTATCTTGTATGAACCACAGGACGCTGGATCGATTAAATCAATTCTCAGCCCCATTATCTGGCGCAGTAACATCCACCTAGGTGATGTATCAAGTGGAATAAGCAAGGTTCCGTTGCTGGCGGAGAGTAGCAGGCTGGACTCTTCGAATCCACCTGATTGCTCATCGCCCCACCAAAACACTTGTAGCCCGGGAGGTCGTTGTTTTGATATGCACTCGAAATCTAACTTTAAAAAACCTGCAGATTTTCCTGACAAAGAAAAACCAGAGAGGTCGTAAACGGTATATGGATCACCACCGGTTACAGTAAAGGTACCCACATCCGAACTAGTTAGATCATGTAAGGACGGAACAACTGAAGTAAGGTCAGCCACAATCGTCATATTTTTTTCCAACGTGTTAATCGATCCCCCCCAGGAAACAGGCAGCTTTTCAAGGTTTTTCTTCACTCCTGAAAAAGATTTTTCAAACAAAACCATTTTTTCAATACTGCTGAGCATTGGGACATCGCCCCAATCACCGCGGTTTATAGACTCCTTCGATAAACCGATAATAAATCCATTATCTTCGAAAGGCTCATATTGCTCTAGCAAAAACCTGTATAAATGGTAGTTTCTTATCGCAAGCCCTCCGCCATCTTGGGTAATATTTTCTCCCTCAAGCAAAGCGATTCTCGGCAAATTATTTTTAAGTAGCGATACTGCATCGACCTGCTGCTTATAGCTAATCATATTGTACGGAGCCGTAACAGGAATTACAGGCTTTCGGTTAAGATAAAAATATTGGGCATTTCTAGAGGTTAAATCGAGATAGCTTTCCTCTGGCTGTAATTTTCTATTCAATAGATCATTTAGATCATTGATTCGACTCCAATGGGAGCCAATCATAGAAGCAGCACCGATATTCTTTAGATCAGTATTGCTGGTATCAATTACATGACCGATTTGTTTAAACGATGCTGAAGCATTCAACAATGCCTGGTGAGAAACATCAGCAAATTTGAGCGATGAGGAAAGGAACACTACCCCCAGGAATAGCCATACCCGGCTATAGCGGTCAAGTAAATACCAGAATGCAAACCCCATAAGACCTGCAATTAACAAAATTCCTACAAGGCCAGGTCTCGATACACCGCCAGGATCTATTCTGCCCATCGAGTAGGGTATTAATAAAAAGCTAAAAATAGCGATAACAAATAATGGCAACGTCAAATGGGCATAAAATGATTTTTTTTTGTATAAAAAATAGAGAGAAAGAAAACATAAAAATGGAACAACAATCCAAGACATCCGAACGGCCTCGGATATCAGATTGGGCGAGCCAAAGCTACTAGACCATGGAACACCATAAGCAGCTTGATTGATAGAACCATTAATCAATACATAGTTAATAGCATGAACGAACATGCTCCCTAAAGGGGTTATTGCGTAGAATAAAAATATGGCAGCCGCGAAGAGGGTGATAGGCTTAATAACCACCCAATCTTTATTTGATATGGTCTGCCAGAGAAAATAGATTGGAACCGCACCAGATGCAACCACCAGAAGCAAACCTTGAGGCGGAACCCCCAGAATCACTATAGGCGCCGTTATAAACCAAACAGCCGACCATCTAATTTTATTTTCTATAAGTGAACGGTTTAACCAAAGTGCAACGAAAGGAATAAAAAATAGCCAAGCCAAGCGTGCACCTAGAAAATATATAGATACGAAAGCCCACAAGATACTACCGGTAAAAAAGTAGACAGCTAAAAAAGCAATTATAGATAATAGACAGAGCGTAAATCGCTGGGCCTCAGCAAGGCTTGCTGCAGTTCCGTCATAGAGAAAAACGTTTAACAACCCTGCAAGATCGTTTTGAATGATCCCGTGAGCCGGGGTGTAATCGATATAGGGGATGTAGCCCTGCAAATAGACCCACCAACCTAAAAGATCCTCCCCAAAATGATAATCGTCGGCAGACAAAGTTGGTACCGCTGTTATACCGGCCTTCAAGGTTACTAAAAGCGCACAAATTGCAAAAGGTGATAGGAGCTTTACGGGTAGAGTCTGTAATGCCCTGTACTTATAGTAGCGATAAACAACATCAATGACAGCCGCCAATATTAGCCCAACAATTATCAACCTCAAGCCAATACCGGTGTCGTAGCGAGTAATACTGCCATTTGGGTCAAGCAATTTAGCTGGATAAAGCGAGAGGTAAAGCAACGGTAAGCTAAGCTGGCTAAGCAATGCCATTACAGATAGCAATCTATAGGGGAGCTCTTCTTTTTTGTATACTAAAAACAGATAGCTCAATAACGATAGAAACAAAAAGGCTACACAAACACGCCCAATGGCTTTTCCACTGATGCTGTCTCCCCCTTGAATAATCGTGGGGAAAAACTTAATAGGCATAGCCAAATTTAACGGAATTAGTGTAAGGAAAAAAATACACATCAGCCCAATCGATATAGCTTCTACATCAACAGTATGGTTTCTCTTGATTGTTATGAAGCAAATGGACGCTAATGACAAAATACCTATGAGAGAAACACAAAAAAACACAGAGTCAAATTTATTGTAGAGAATAGCAGTACTTATTGCTGCGATAGCTGGAATTGTCCAATATATGACATGAAGAGGAGCGTCTTTTGAATTGTTTTCTATCGTTAAGTTATCAATTTTTTCAAAAAAAACAATCATAAATATTATGAATAAGATAGTGCCAGTAACGGCTACCGGCATCACGACAAGATCTTGGAATTTTGTAGTATTCGTCCAAGCTACATAGCCAGCAATAAAATCCGAATAACTTACTTGCGGCGAAAGGTTCAGCGAGAGATGCATCAAACCGATAAATATAGCGATTGCAGAGATGCAAACTGCAAGCCGTTGAATATTGTTGAGGTGCATCATTCGTCTCCAAGACACGTACTTTAATAATCACTTTTGTTTTAAAAAACCAAAAAGCATTCGGTCAACATAGCTTTGATGTCGAACAGGCTCGTCTCACACACCGAGCGCCGAAGTGGTTCGCGATCATTTATATATTACATAGCTATGAGGCAGCCCATGAATCCCGATATTCAGAAGCCCTCCGTCCAAATAGATATTCAAATACCTACCAGCCTGAGAGATCGATAGTATTTTTCTGACCTCTCCGTTAGCCAATTTAACCTGCTTACCAGTAGAGAATATAGATCGAGTGAGCGTCGAGCTGAGCACAAAAAAAGTTGGGCTATTTTTAGATACGCCAAAATTCCAGTTAATATCTGTGATATAGAATCCGGAAAATATCCGCTTGCAATCCAGTTTCAAAACGCTCCTTCGAACGTATTCAGGAGGTATTTCCATGCCCCAGCCATTGGGAGTTGGCATAATTAGATTGGCTGGTTGATCTAACCAATTAGCGCCCGAATTAAGGCAAATTTGGTCATCTAGACGCTCGTGCATAGCTATAGGAAATCTTGGTGATTTATATTCTACGATGAAATTGAGGTTGTATATGTACTCGCCACCAACGAAAATAATCACAAGATAAGAAAAGGACTTATATCTGGAATTTATCATGGCGTTCAAACTCATGAGCGTTATAAAAACAACCATTATATTAATGCCCATGAAATAGCGATCAGGAAATGTAACGCTATAATTGCCCAGCTGTTCGGTGAGACTCTGTCTCATATAAATGGTAAAAGCTAGATATACTAGCATTGATAAGGTCGAGAGGAGCATGATGATTCTGGCTTTTTTAGCAGAAAGATAAAAACCAAAACCGATCAAGAGGCTCCACATTAAAAATATGGCAATACATATTAAGTTATTTAAACTTGTATAAAATGGAAATATAAAGGGATACAGGATTGATCTTGCAAAAACAACTTCAATTATATTTTCTACATTGAATTCGCCCGTAATAGCCGATCCTTGCGCTGTTGCTTTTTTTACCGCCACGATGATGGAAATAATAAGAAATCCAATTACCAAAAATAAATTTTCCCTTACGAGACGTAGGACATGCGTGTGTTGTAATTTAAATATTGATGTCATCAAAAGATGGAAAAACACAAGCAAAATGCAGACAGGATTAGTTGCCATACATACAATCAGCGCCGCATCGATTAGCGATTTTGATGTAAAAGTTACCTGATCTTCTCGTATAAGTATCAGGATTAAAGAAACAAACACAAGGTAATAGCCGATATTCGATAACCGACCGAAGATTTCGTTGCTCGAATCCCCTAGCGGGAGGAAAATAAAAAGCATAAAAAGCAATATTCGAATTTCTGTACGCAGATAGGATTTTGTAGCAAAAAATGAAAGGACTGCAATACTCGAAAAATAAATATATGAAGTATAGGCAATACCTTGCGGCAAGCAGATCAGCCGGTCGCCACACAGAACAAAGGAAAAAATATTGGAAATCCAGAGGGCGATAAGATTACCCCAGACTAAATATCCTTCTTTCGCGTAGAAAAATGTATGTAGCCAACCATGGGTCATCGCCATTCCTGACCACAAACCATCTTCAGTGTAGATTATCGGGTTAAGTATAGGATCAGCGTTTCTCACCACTAGCAGGAAAATGCCAACCGCTAGTAAAGACAGATATTTTATTGAAGAAAAAGATTTAAATGCTCGAAATATTTTCGTCATCTAACCTCTCCAAAACATCATAAATATTATCAATTTTTCCGCCGAGTACCGAATAGAGCCCGGGGATTTTTGGGTAGGTTTCAAATAAGATTGGCCGACCATCATCAATTTCATTTTTCATTAGGACAGTTTTTACTTCGAACAATGACTCTTTATATGCCGCACCTTGTATAGCAGGAATATATCGCTCAACATCTCGCATCATTCGATCCACGCGTGTATTTTTTCTATATTCATCTAAAACTTGATAAGGATTTTTTGCTGGATCGTCTAACCAGTTTAAGTGTGGTGTGTAACGCACGTGCGACAATGTGTGCAAGTTTTTAGCCGGGAAAGGCATGATTGAAAAATATGGACCATCCATTACGGTAATTCCCACATCTTTCAATCCATGGGGCATATCTATTAATGCCATCTCAGTAATTTCGTGCTTTAATCTTGAGTGAGTACCTGAGAAATCGCCCCGATACTGATTTAAGCCGCTGTAAGTGCAGTTAAACACATAGTCACTTTCTATATCATTCTCGCGCCCTGAGTTATCACAGAAACGAACAAGTAAATGATCACTTCCAGTTCTTTCAATGGAGGTGACAGTCGATTCGTATAAGACCGTAATATTGGTTTTACTCAGCTCATCTAAGGCCCATTCTTCAAGTTTGGCCGTATCAAAAGCGTATTCTTCCACCAAAAAAACTTCTTCTATTAAGCGTTTATTAAAAAGACCTGATAGTTCCGGCGATGCCTTTTCAATAGAGGCTCCGATTTCTCTACAAAATTTGGAAAATTGCTTAGCGGTCACTTTTGAATTGTTTCGCGCTATGGCATACAGCTTGGTGAAGTCCTTTTTCACAGCTTGTGGCCAGTCCTCAACAAACCGAGGTAAATTGATTCTGCTTCTATAGGCTGTGGTAAAGCTGCGCGGATAATGATAGCCATTATGCACCCTAGCCTGATTCGTATATGACGCGCGCGACAGCAAACGTCCTTCTCTTTCGATTAAAACAATATTTCGTTGTTTTTTGTGTAGCGCTAAGTAGAGAGCGATCCCGACACCATAAAAGCCACCGCCAATGACAACAGAATTCATCTTGGTACTGAATGTAGACACTAGATTAAAATCCCGCTTCAGATTTCTTGGCTTGAGAGATTTCTTCTATATTTAGCTTTTCTAGCCTCATGATTTTTGCACTAGTAAACTCTTGCCCTACGTGATAAAGCGGTCCCTCATTGGTCAACGTAGTCATGTGTAGAATATATTCACCTAACACAAGTAGAACCAAAGAGATAAGAAAAAACATTCCAGAAACCTGCAGCGACATGCTCACCCACCCTGGCGCTACATTTTCAACGAAGAGACCCACCAACACAACATAGAGCGAATATATTAGATTTGCACCAGCGCCAAATAGCGAAAGAAAGTTAACCAAGCGCATTGGTGCGCGGGTTGTAGAAATCAATAAACGAATGCCGCGCTCAATACTTTCACCCAACGCAGTATCTTGGTACGACGCAAATTCCGAGGAATAATTGATATAAGATTTGATAAACCCAGCAGTGGCTGGCAGATGGCGGTAGCTTATCGTCGGGCGCGAATGCTGCGAAATATAATTTATGATTCGTTTGCTAAGCACTCTATATTGCGGAGCCTCTTTAGATAAGTCTATTCTGTTAAATAACTTATACAGCCGATTAAAAACACCACTTGCTACGCGATACCCTAGTGTTTTTTTTGATTTTTTTTGATTTTTTGCAAATACAACATCACTACCCGAAGTTGCATTTTCAAGCATTTTTGGCAAAACCGAAAAATCGTCAGTCAGAGGGTTTATTACAGCAACAAAATCACCCAAAGCATTTTCCAAGCCAATCCAGGCAGCGGTATCCGTATCGACCTCTTTGGTGAGGGCATAAATCTGTAAGTTCGGAAAGCCATTGACGTCTGTAAATGATTTCAGTTTTTCAACGCTATTGTCGGTCGAAGCGTTATCAATAATAATAATTTCATAATCGCTTACCCAATTGGACAACTTACCAACTGCGTTGCTTAAGATATGGTCGATATCATCGGCTTGATTTTTTAGGCAAAATACGACCGAAATAAATATTGGATAGTGTTCCATATTAATACGACGAGTGTTTTCTCGCTCCAATTAAGTGTTAGGTGAAATATTAGCAAATATCAAATGACCGGTTACTTCATTTCGTTTCAATTTTCCCCATTTTACCTGTCACGCCACCAACAATTCCTTTCGCAATAGCACGAAGATTATTGAGTTTATTCGGGGCAAAAAAAACGTAAACAATGGTTAACTTAAAGCAGCGAACCGAATCAATGATTCGCCAACGCCAGCCCACCCAAGGCTGCTTGATTACCCATATCCCATTTCGGAACTGATATTGGAGCCTTAAAGGAGTATGCATAGGAATCTGTCGCCCCAAAACCTTGAGGTTTTTTTCGCCAATACTATGATCCATTAACGCATTGCCCACACCGAGTATTCTTAACTTATGATGCTTTACGCGTAAACACCATTCTGTATCGACGTAATCTATAAAAAGCTCATCAACAAAGTTACCCACGCGAGCCACTGCACGCAGATCAATCAACGAGCCCGACGAGATCAGATGATCTACATCAACCACATCAGTTAATGCACATTCAACACGCTCTAAATGGTAATTTTTAATGCGTACAAAGGGTGACAACAGCTGGCCCTTTACATCGCAATATTTAGGGCCAACAACTGCTACAACTAGATCATGACGATTGTGCTTACGCATGGCGGCAAGAAGTGCCTCAACCATATTACTCGAGGGAAGGCTGTCCTGATCAAATAAAATAATGTGACTGTAGCTACGCTCTTTTGCTATTGAGCATGCTTGGTTATAAGCAGTTGCCAGCCCCACATTGCACTTGTTTACAAAAACCTCAATTTTTGGCGATAGAGCCTCGAGCTTCTCTGGTTGGAACCCTACACTGTGGTTATCGATAACAATTTGCGCGTCCACCTGATGCAAAAGCGATTCAAGCAGCTTTTGCAAATGATAAACATCAGGGTTATAGGTGACGATAACTGCAAGAACTTTATCCATTTACTGCGACGCATCTCTAGATACTTGCGCAAACGAAAAATCTTCGTGCTCCAATGTTAAATTGGACGAATAAAAAGGATCTTGTTTTAATTTTTCGCCCCAGCGAGTTTTCATAAACTCAACTTCATCGCGGAAGCGCGCAATTTTTTCAGGGTTATCTTCATTGCCGCGGGAGGCCGATTCATGATGGTACATTTCTGCGAAAGGTGTCCACACATTGCGGTAACCTGCTTCGCGGACACGCAAGCAAAAATCCACATCATTGAATGCGACTTTTATTTTTTCATCAAGCCCACCTACTTCAATATAAATGCTGCGTTTAATCATCAGGCACGCTGCAGTAACGGCAGAAAGCGCCTGCAAACATACAGCCCGACCGAAGTAACCCGCGTGATTTTTAGTTAAGTATTTATGAGAATGGCCCGCAACACCGCCGATACCTAAAATGATACCTCCGTGCTGTAAGGTGTCATTCGGGTACCAAAGGCGTGCTCCGATACATCCCGCCTCCGGGCGTATAGCGAGACCAGCCATTTCTTCCAACCAATCGGGCGAAATAATTTCGATATCATTGTTGAGCAAACAAATCAAATCAGCTTGGGTTTTATACGCTGCCTGGTTGTTCAACCTTGAGTAGTTAAATGGAGAATCATCACGCAAAACACTAATTTTTGAATTTCTGTTAACCCAATCGTCGAATTGATTCAGGGTCTCTTTCTCGACAGAACCATTATCTACAATAGTTATGTGATAATTTTTATAGGTCGTCTTATCAATGATTGAATTTACGCACATCCGCATCAAATCGATGCGATCCCGCGTGGGAATAATAATTTCTATACTTGGGCTATCCGCTAAAAATCTAACTTTATGCCAAAAAGAAATGGTTGGGTGTGGTGCAACGATGGCTTTTAAACCAAGGCGACGCAAATGATCCTCAACGGCCCGTCGGCCCGCGTTAATTGCGTAAGGTTTAGCTTCTGCTGAGGCAGCTGTACTGCCGGAATGGCTTCGCCAGTGATAAAGAACTTTGGGAATATGTGATATTTGCTTCGGATTGAGTTTTTCAACTGCACGCAGGATGAACTCATGATCTTGCGCACCATCGTACTCGCTATCGAGGCCGTCCAACTCTCTAACGAGCGCAGCTTTAAATACGGCGAGATGGCAGATATAGTTTTGCGACAGCAGTAGCTCGTAGTTGAAGTCTGATTTAAAGTGAGGATCGCTACGATTACCCGATTCATCTATTTTGTCTTCATCGGAATAGATTAATTCTGCTGACGGGTGTGCCTGGATATGTTGGGCAATAGTTAATAAAGCAGATGGATGCAGCTCATCATCATGATCCATGAATGCAATATAATCACCCCCGGCAAGTGCCAGGGCGCTATTAGACGCTGCACTAATATGTCCATTTTCACTTCTGTAAAACACCTTAATTCTGGAGTCTTTTAATTCATATTGTTTCAGACAATCCAAGGTTGCAGCATCTGTCGATTTATCATCTGCAACACACAGTTCCCAATTGCTGTAAGGTTGTTTAAGCACTGAATTCAATGCGGATTGCAAAAACTTTACCGGGGTATTAAAAGTGGCCATAACAATACTAATGGTCGGCGCATTTCCTGCTGCTTCCATTGTTTTGGCCTGATCAATTAGATTTTGCGTGCTATTTTTTTCATTTATAAGCAACCATTTCTCGTAGTTAATGCCCTTTTTGGTTTGCTCATGCTGCTTAAATGTTTTTACCACGAAATGCTTTAAGCCCTCAAAGCCATTGGAATGATATTCAGTCATCAAAATTTTGATAGCAGTTTTATAGCTTTGGTGTTTCCTTGCCAATAGTTTCAAAACTGAAAGCGTGAGATTGCAACGCGCCAGAAGTTTATCCAGCACGCTTGGCGGACACGGTGAGCGCCCCTCGGCTCTTCCACAATGAATATAGTGTTTCCGCGCAGGGATGCCGCTTGCTACAACATCAGGGTTATTCTTTAAATACCATTCTTCATCAACCCTGATTGAATTTAGGATAACAACAAAGAATATTTTTTTGGAAATAATAATTACAAAATTAATTATCTTATAGGGCGCTGTTGTAACGTAATCTATCAACGAAGGTGGGTGCGGAAATCTACCCTCCTTTTTTCCGTGCTTTTTGTAGTGCTCTTCCGGTGTCATCTTGCTTTTTCTAACGTCTTGGTATCTGTTCAAGTACCATTTTGAATCGATGTTTTTTTGTGTCATTTATTCCTGATTTCCGTACGATAGAGGGTACACAACAAATGAATAATTAAATTTTAAATCGTCTGCAATTACTGTGTCGCCACATACATCTATTTTTTAGTAGCGCCCATTAGTGATTTATATAGACGGTTATATGCGGTCGCCATTGCATGACAAGTTTGAGTTCTACCCTCACCTATTTGCCATTCTTTTACCGCTTCCAATTTACTCGACCACTCTTCAGGTTGAGTTACTTTAGCAATAACATCTTCCAATGCTGTAGCGGTAGGATCACACAGCAACCAACCCGCTCTGCTTTGTGCTATGCGCTTACCGACTGCTCCGATGTCGATCCCAATCACAGGCAAACCGGCTGCCCACATTTCTGTCAGCGTGTGGCACCATGTTTCAGGCCAGATTGACAGTACTGCTCCGCAATGTGGCTTAATCTGCGCTACACGATTGAAAAACTGTTCCCTTATGTAAGGCCCATGAACAATCACGTTGTCGGGGAGTGGTAAGTCATGAGTGACAATGCCGAGGATATGTATCTCGATATCTTGCCTGCATAATGCAAGCTGCTGTATCAGTCTCAATCCCTTTGCTTCCCCTATATTGCCGGGGCAAAGTAAGCGCAGTTTCTCGCCAGCTTCCGGCTGGGTTGCTAAATTCTCAAAGTCATTAAAATCTCTTCCATGGGAAATTACCTCAAAAGGTTTTTGCGCAAGCTCCGGGTAGCGCTTCAAGATTAATTCTTTTGCGGAGTGGCTGGTCGTAATAAAAGCATCGCAGTTTAGCAGAGCTTTGACGAAAAGCTCTTGCCATTGATAAATCTGATCATGCTTTAAGTTGGTAAATGCATCCTTCGGCCACAATTCTTGGTGGCATCTGCCAAAACCCTGCGTACATCTTGCCGCGCAATAGCGCAGGTTATTATCCATTAATTTAACGCTCGGGCACAGGGTATAAAAGTCGTGGAATGACTTTATTAATCCAATTCCCAACGCCTTCACCACTGAGGTGAGGCAAGGCTGTGCCATGCAATATGGCGTATATGCACCACGTCGATTGACCACTCCATAAGCCATGATGCTATCACTTGGTCATATTCATCATTGCTGTGCAGAAGTGGCTCTATCGGATTCGATAGCTGATGCTCTGCGATATTAGTGTAAACACCGTTGATAAAATGCTTCAGGCTAAGCTGCTTACTGTCACAGCGAAAGACGAAACATTCATAGTTGTCCGCCAAGGCATACATCAGATCCTGGTTGGTTTGCGGCGTACCGCCAGTGAGAGTAGAGATTACATACAGTACCCGAGGTTTGACTTGCTGCGCATTTCGAAGGGGCATGCGCGATAGCGTGGCTATTTGTCGTCTTAATTTTTGAATCTGGTCATTACCAAAACAATCGCTGACCAGCTTAGGATAGTCTGGATAGCGTTGTTCAAGAATTGCCCGTCCTGCAGCAAGCAAACTCGCCTTTTGGTTACTAAAACTAGCGGAGCCAAGATGATAAATATACGTTCGGGGGTCAATAAGATGTTGCCAACCGAGAGCCACCGAGCGAAGGCAAAAGTCATTTTCTTCGCCGTAGCCGCGCGGGAAAGCTTCCGCATCAAATATTCCGGTTTCGTTAAGCGCTTCGCGGCGAATATACATGCAAAAGCCATGACCTGTGGGTACCGGTATGGGCGCTACCACAGCAGCTTGTGTAATAGCGAGTGCAAATCGATCCAGTCCAAATTGGGCAGGTACTGTATTTGCGCCGGGAGATGGAACCGAAAAGACACCGGCGTTATTGGATAGCGGTGTAACCGTGGCTATCCTGGCGCCACTGTAGGCCGTTGTACGCAATCGGTAAGCAAACCCTCGGGTTACTTTAGTGTCGGAGTTAAGCAAAATAACGTCGGCGTCTGACGCCAAGTTAAAACCCCTATTGACGGTGCCGCTAAATCCAAGATTTTGGTCATTGCGATACCAGCGAAAAAACGGATCATGCTGGTAGTGGCGCATGAGTTCAGTAATTGCCAAATCAGTGCTTGCATCATCTATAACAATAACTTTGGCAATGCCTTGAGGGTATCGCTTGAGCGATTCCAAGCACTCAGCCAAAGCGTCAGCAGCATTGAATACAGGTATTACAACAACAGGTAATGATTGATGTTTTAGTAGTTGCAGCGTGGATAAGCTGATCTGGGGTGATGCTGGCACAACAAGTTGCCACCACCAAGGGACGTTATTCCATTCGCGTATAGGTTTGAGGCCTGATTTTCCCCCCTCAGTAAGATAATGTAAAAAACCGGATGGCTGGTGGATAGTTCCAGTGAGCTGACTCAGGTAGTAGCCCTCGTCAAATAATGGTCCCGGTTGGCGGCCTTCAGCCGCGCCAAATTGCAAATAGTGCTCGGCTGCATTGGATCCTGCGGAAGCAACATCAGGGTACTGCTTTAAGTACCAATCGGCATCAAACCATTCGGAGTCTTCTAGCAACGCTAATCGATAATCAATCGGTGTAACAGGTTCATCCTTTAAAAAAGTTTCACTGGGAGCTCGGCCTTCGGCAATACCGTATTGCAAGTAATGAATTGCTGGATCTACGCCAGCGTTAGCGATATCTATATTTTTCTGTAAGTACCAATCGGCATCAAACCAGCCACAAGTATTAAGAAGGGCTAACTGCTCTTCTAAACCAGGAAGAAAAATCTCATCTATATGTGGGCCTGATCTTCTTCCTTCAGCAATTCCATAGTGTAAATAGTGATACGCTGGGTCCATACCACTTATTGCAACATCGGGGTATTGCTTTAAATACCAGGCAGGATCAAACCATGCGCTAAAATGAGACAATAGATTGACTCTCTTTTGGGTTAACATTTAACTATTTCCAGCCTTCGAATTAATTTTTTTATAAACAAAAACTTTCTGAATAAAAAAACTTATAATTGCTAAAAACATCTCAGAAACTATTTTAGAGAAAACTTTTATGGAATAACTTTCCCCATCGTATAGGCTAATTAATTTGTTGCCTAATAAAGTCATGAGCAATAGTAAAATCAAAAACTTACCGAGAGAAATTAAAATTTCTCTCGTTGACATAAGATTCAATTTTTTAAAAACGAATATGCCATTTACAAAAAAACCCGAAAGCCCAACTGAAAATTTTGATATTGAATTCGCCAATAAAATATTTGGCAAAAACAAAACCAAAATAGAATAGACAATGACATCTAGAAGATATTGAAACGCTCCCGAAATCAAAAAAAGAAATCGTTGATCCAATGGAAAACTGAATAGATTAATTATTTTTTTCATTCAGCTGCTTTTCCAGTAGCGCCACATATTGTGTTAGTTGAGCGTGTTTTTCTAATTGAGCTGAGAGACTTATTGATGTGAAAAATGACTTTAAAAAAACTATACCTACTGTCATGAGAAATACTAAATTTGCAGGAGATTCTATCCCCATCTTTTCCGATATCGAGATAACAGCACTAGGAATTAATGCCATTAACAAGAATAATAGAGATGACACGATCCAAAAAATTGACTCATCTATTCTAATTTTTGATTTCCTTATTTTCCTTATAATGAAAAAAAACACCATTAAGGAAGATGCTACTAATAATAATCTGAGCTCTATCGCCATTGCTTAATCCTATCGAAAGGGTTGAATTAAAAGTATGGAAATTACCATTCTAAGCATATATTTAACGGATGCTGAAAAGTTTAAATAGGATGCTCCGCTGATTCGTTCGCTCATTTCCACCTGAGCTTCTTTAACAACTTTTCCTTTTTTTAAAAAGAAAGCTATCGTGTCTGGCTCCGGGCCAAAATTAGGATTTTTTGCCATCAATTCTATTGCATCTCGATTGTAGGCCCGCATACCTGACGTGGGATCGCTTATGGCTACTCTTGTAAATAAGAATATTGCAAAACTGATAATTCTTGATCCAGCCATTCTTATGTTTGCCGGGCGATTTTTGTCTAAAAATCTTGAGCCAATTGCTACATCACATACATTGTTTTGGATCATACTAACCAAATCATTAAGGTACTTGGCTTGATGCTGCCCATCCCCGTCAAATTGTACCGCGCACCCATAATTATTTTGCTGTGCATATCGGAAGCCCGCTTGTACTGCGCCATGCAGCCCCAAGTTAACTGACAGATTTAAATGATTAATTTTTCGCTCTTTTAGAATTGCGAGTGTAGAGTCAGATGATCCATCGTTTACAACTATAAAATCTCCATTCGAAGGCAAGCTATTTTTTAAGTCCTGGACGACCTTTATAATATTTCCCGCCTCATTATGCGCAGGAACTATCACTAAATATCTGAAATCTAGCATTTAAATAACTCTCGAATGTTAAATTATGGAGCAGAGCCAAAGACCGTAAAAGAGCTATTCTTCCAAAGGACCTCGGCTGCTGGCAATTTGGCCAAGTGAGTGAGTATATCTTTTTGACCGTAGCCACCTGTATTAAATACAACAACTAGTTGCCGTTGCTGTATAAGCTTTTCTGCCATTTCAATGCTTCTTAGGTTGTAATCAGGAGCATTATTTTGATCTCTCAGATCCATCAGCACTGTCATTAGCCTTGGTTTAAAAAAACCAATGCCGCGTTCATTTCTGTTTTCAGCAACCCAGTCAGCCATTTCCGTGGTGTATTTATTATATAAAAAATTGCGTCTTTGCGGCTCATATATTGCTACTTTCAAGGAAAGATACAATAGCGGCAAAAGCACTAAGAATCCAAAAAAAACTGAAGCAGTTCTGTTTTCAACAACTGAGTATGTTGCTTTTATTAAAGCGAAAATAAAATAGAAAGCGAATATAGGGACAATAGGAAGCAAGTATCTGATGGGCGCCTCTGGCAAAGGGAATAACGAAATTAATCCTAATAGCGAAAGTAAAAATAGAACATCTAAATCGAAAAGCTTTGCTTTTTTAAAAAAGCCCATTGAAAAAATAACGAGCACTAAAAAATGAAAATAGGATGTTGATAGTATTCTGGTCTTTGAAAATTCTAAAAAAATTCTTGAGGATTCGCCTAGCCTAGAGGGAATAAACATTTCACCAAAACCAAGCACGTAACTTGAAGCGAGATGAAAAATTGAAATTATGGTAGCGTAAAAGTGGTTTTCAGAGCTTTTAATATTGCCTTGATTAAAGTCACTCAATACCACAAAATTTGATTTCATTTCCAAATTTAATCCAATAAAAATGTCAATGATAATTGTGAGTGCTATGCCAGCTACACCTATTAAACTTAGAAGATATTTTTTATGTAATAGAAGGTAAGTTATTACAGCAGAAAAAACTGCAATACTTTCTATTCTGATTAATGCGGGAAGAAGTATTAGTAACAGAAAAAATGAAGAAGTTCCTTCCTCTTTGCATTTAAGAGTAGCCCAGATAGCCAGCGAACAGGACATTGCAAACATAATGTTAGGCAATCCCTCTTGTTGAAAACTAATAACGAACGGCGTGAATAGAATAAAAAATATATATAGCAAGCCGCTAGTTTTCGTATCAAATTTATCCTTATATATTGATGCCCAAGTTGTGCATGTTATTCCCCACATCACTGAATTAGCTATTGAAAAATAAAATGCATTTGCTCCAAATATAAAGGTCATAATGGCGAGCAGGTATGGATAAAGAGGAAGCACTGCAGGGTAGTTCTCTAAAGAGTATCCCCATGGCCTATTTTTGAGCAAATTTTGGGCGTGTATATAATACTGACCAAAATCACCGTTATGGCTTTGAAAATTACCCAGCACAAAGACCGAGGAAAATAATATGAATAAAAAAGCAAGAAAAAAATTAACTAGCCATAACTTTGGCGAGAGGGAAATTTTTGTAAGATCTATTTGTAACATTTCTAATCTCATAATTGGCAGCTCTTCAAATTAACTTATATTTTATCGCTTTTTCGTAAATGTAATATGTGCTGCTTTAACTCCGATATATAGTCGGGATATGTTTGAGAATCATCACACCCAAAAATTTTTAATTTTAAGAATTTTTTCCCTTATGTTCTATTGATGCACGTAATATCAAATTTAAGAAAATAAACACAGTTCTGATATTGCAGCCTTGTGGATGGAATATGAGGCAGCAGTCAAAATGGAGTTTCGTTTCATTGCGTCTATCAGCGTTTTATTTGTTAGCGTCTTGACTAACCAAGAGCTATCTATTTCTTCAAATGGGTCCACAAGAATAGCGTTTTCTAAATGTTTCGCGTATTCATATATACCGCCATATTGTGTGACAAGTATAAAGGCGCCGCATGCCATAGCCTCTAAACCAGTTCTTCCAAATGCTTGATAATCGGATAGATCAATAAAACAGTCAGTTCTCTGCAACACTTTTGCTACACCTAACCGCGACAGCTCGCCGTTATTTATGTAGTTAAAGTTGCGCTCCAATGGCTCAAATAACACATCGCTTTCATCACAACCAAATAATTCAATTTGCACTTTATCGCCAAGTTGGTCGTGTATTCGCTTTAAAAGACTCATAGTTCGCTCTGCACCACGACGAGGTGTTTTCGGTCTTATCATTGCGGACAAAACTATTTTGTCTTTTATTCGAACAGCAGAATTTGGCTTGTAAACTTCATGATCAATACTTGGTGACACTTTCAGTACTTCCACACCGTGCTCTTTGTATACCTTCTGACAAATCCAATCAGTCTTGGCAAACATGATCGCACTTGGCACTAGACTATAAGAGTCATATGCTTCTTGCCACTGTGGCGTTCCCGGTTGGGAGAAAAACGGTTCATAATCTTGAATGTAGTAAGCGGGTTGTATATTTTTATTGACATCAATAATTTTTTTTACTAATTTCATTGATGTGTAAATTGTGCCGATGACAACATCAAAACTTTTTGAGAGAGATACTAGCTCATCATCTTCAAAGCCCAAAAAAAGATCTTCGACTATTGTAATGTCATTGTATTTCTGGATGAATTTATTTCTGTGTTTTCTTGGCACGGCGATCTTTGCGTTGACTCCAACTCTGCGCATCCCCATTGTTTCTTGAACGATAGAATGAACCCCGCCGCCTCCACCTGATACTGGCAACAAGAATAGAATATTTTTCGATAGTGGATCTTGGATTATACTGTGTGATAGTTGATCGATAGCTTGTTGGACCTGCGCACGTATTTCAGTGAATATGGACATTTCTCGAATTTTATTTGCAAGCTCATTTACCTTCTCTTTTCCGTGCTTATTTTTTAGTGCATCTGATCCAATTTTTGAAAGTTGTTTTCGCTTTTCATGACCAAAACTTTTTGATTTCGCGTGAAACACATAGGTGTCATCGCATATGGCTAGTTCGAAACCTGCTTCTGCAACCCTAATACAATAGTCATTTTCTTCACCGTATCCAGTAGGGAAAGTGGCTTCATCCAATAATCCAACCGTATTAAACGCTTTTCTGGAAATCATGAAGCAGAAACCATTCACAAAAGGTACAGCTGGATAAAAGCGTTTACTTATTTTGCGCACAATCATTGCCATACTATCTGGTGAGCAGCCGTCAGGTAACGTATTTACAGCAAACTGATTATTTTCATCCAACAGTATTGGTACATTTTGCCAACTTGCTGCATTAGATAACGGACCTACAACGCCTATTTTTTCATTAGATTTAAAGCAACGCACCAACCCTTTAATCCATCCTTTGGTGACGATTGCATCGCTGTTCAAAGTCACGATGTAATCCGCCGTGCATTGCCTCAATCCAATATTTACAGTTGGTGTGTACCCCCTATTATTTTTATTTTCTGTAAGGATAAAGTTAGGTCGATTCCCACAAAATGCTGCCAGCCAATCACTAGTCTCTTGATCTGATGCATCATTTACAACGTAAACGTTAACTTGAAAACCATCTGTGTATGCTTCAATTGCTTGCAGGCATCGCTTTACCTCTTCTAGAGCGTTGTAAACGGGAACAACAATATCAATGGTAATTTTGGGGAGGCCGGTTTCATAAAAAGCTGCTTGGTTTCTAGTATGTTGCTGAGTAGACTCTCGATTTTCTGACCTGATGATTTCAGTTTTTTCAGCAAGTTTAATATTAAACTCTATAACTTCAGCTAAAGCAGGCGTTTGCTTTAATGCTTGGTTGAAGAGATGTATTGCCTTTCGATTTTCTCCTGCTCGTAAAGCCTCATTCCCCAATGCAAGATATGATTGAGTGATAATTTTATCTGATTTTTTTGATTGTACGTTTATAGGCATTTTGCTGTCCTTATCTATCGATTCGGTTCTATCGAGGCCAAAATATTTTTAATGGTCGTAGCTGATTGCCGTTGTGTTTTGGCATTCTTGATAACTCCGATAACTTTGAATATCAACTCTGATTTGCCCGAAGTCACTTTCGGACGCTCTATCGCTTCACTAGGTGCTGACTGGACGAGAAGATATTCTTGTAATATCTCATGGTAATTATCGTTTAGGGTCGCGCTGGCTGGATCTAGTGCTGTTATTAATAATAGACCTGTAGGATGTGCATCAATCGCAAGCATGAAAATATCTGGGCGATATTTCTCAAGAATTTTTTTGACTTTCCACACATCTCCAGTCCATGCACGGGTGCAGCGCTCGCGTTTTGCTTGGTCTGGGTGGCCGGGGAATATATCGTCAATGACAATCAAAGAATGTGGCTGTGCATATTTTTCAACATTAATAAAGTCACGCAATGCATATTCAAACAAATGCATTCCGTCGATAAAGCAAAGATCAATTGATTTTTTTAGCAGTAGGTCACTTTGTTTCTTGAAAAAGCTATCACTACTGGAGGTGATAACTTTTGCTGTTGCGGGAAGTTCAAAACTCAGTACTGGCATTGGGTCAATGCCCACAGCCTCGCATTTTGCTAAAGAAAGACTCTTCCCTGTTTGAACACCTATCTCAAAATAAAACTCCGGTTGTAAGCGGTTATGTATTTCACTTAAAAGACGATGTTTGTCTATGTCACCGCGAAGCATCTCTTGCTCTACCGTACCAAGCGGAAACCCTTTGACAGATTTATAGGCGTCTTTTAACCGATCATAATAGTGTTGTGGTGTTTCTGCGTTTAACAGGCTACTTGCATTCTGCCAATGAACGATAGCATGGTCATATTGCTCCCTGAGTTGATGAAGCTCAGCGAGCGCAACTTGAATGGAAGGTTCGTGCGAGAAGTGTGTGCTTGATGCTTTTAGATGAGCTTCAGCATCTGGCTTAAATTCTGCTGGAACAATATTATCCGCTAATCTTGGTATCCCCAATTGTGCAAACTGTTCTGAGGTTCGTGCGTTTAGCTGAGCAAAGCTAATAGGTTGATCACTTATTTCAGTTAATGATATTTTGCATAATTTCTCAGCATGCTCGTAATTATTCGTGCAAGCATGGGCTTTACCCAAAGAGTTATAAATTCCCGAGATAAGAATTTTTGCTGCAAGATTTTTGTGTTCAGTTGTCAACTCTAGTTCTAGGAGCTGGGTTTTGGCTTCATCTGCTCGGCCAAGCTGATACAAAGAAGCGGCTACATAAAGTTTTTCTTCAATAGATGCATTTTGATGACTATCGGCTGATAGTAAACTAAGTGACATCCAGTCACCTAGGTTCCACAAGGCACGAATATTTTCGATGTGATTATTAGGCAGCATTTCCTATTAGCTCCCCAGAATAGTTTTAATTTGTGCAAGTTGTTTTCTCATTGCGCTTAAGTTGCGTAAATCTTCAGTTGCTGCCGTGAGCTTGATAATGGCGTCGTGATTAGATACGGTTATATTTTCAATATCGTTGCGGCCAGTGAGCATGCGTTCGGGGTAATCTGTCTGAAAGTCAGAATTTTTCAGAAACACCGCGACAAAGTCATTCCAAGCATTCAATTGTTGGTGGCTAACAAACGATTCCAATAGCATGGTGTTATACCCATTGCGCTTTGCCCAAGTTACCAAAGCTCTACCGCTGTCCGGAAAAAATCTCCAGCAATCGACAGGATAACGATGAAAACTGCCATTACTTGGTGCATTTAAATAAAATAGCCCATTTGGTTTCAGTACGCGAATGACCTCTAAGAATAATAGCCAGAACATTTCCGAGTGTTCGAAACAAGAGCTGGAAACTATGGCGTCGATAGAGTTGTCAGGGAAGGGTAGCGTGTATGGATCGTCCAGAACTACATCTACTCCGCTTGCCGCTATAAAATCCACACCAATAAATTCAAAATTAGGAAGGCAAACCTCACGTAGACTACCGTTTACATTCTGGGCACCTATATCAACTACTTTTATGGCGCTATCTGATTTTATGTAATTCAGATAGCGATGGAAGAATATTTCCCCATTATTCATTGCTGACGGATGCATCTTTGCTCCTGTTTATGATCAATTATTACTAACAACAATCAAGTCGAATGCAAAGGAGTTAATGTCTTTACACCTAGAAAGAGAGCAACTTCATTTTTTCAATAGAAGTTCTTTTATAATGTCTATTTGCGCCTCTGCTTTTAATAACTCTTCCTTTAATACCTGTTGCCGCTTTTGCAGCTGATCATTAGTTTCATGAAGGCTACGATTTGCGTTTTCTAGTTGCACTATTTTATCTGCACGATTGGCCGCATGCTTACTGACATGCTCAAGGTCTACTTGAAGTTTATTAACCTGTTTGGACTGTTCCGGTTCTGATTTCTGATTTTTTTCTAGCTCTTTGATCAGCATCTCACTAGATTGAAGTTGTGCGGCTAAATCCTGTTTAGTTTTTTCCAGTTCTTTGTTGAGTGCTTCTTTAGCTTGCTGTTGCGCAGTTAAATCATGCTTGGTTTTATCGAGTTCTTTGCTAAGTGTTTCTTTAGCTTGTAGCTGCGTAGCCAAATCCTGTTTGGTTTTATCTAGTTCTTTTTTGAGTGCTTCTTTGGCTTGTTGTTGTGCTTCTCTAGCTTGTTGCTGTGCGGTTAAATCGTGGTTGGCTTTTTCAAGTTCCTGCTTAAGAGAGTCATTCGCTTGTTGCAGCGTGTTCAGTTCAAGATTGGATTTCGCCAGTTCCTTCCCCAGCTCGGCTTTAGCATGTTGTTCGGCTGCTAAATTGTCCTTGGTTTTTTGCAGTTTCGCCCACAAAGGATTTGCGAAAAATGTCAGCCAAGGTAGCTCTGGGTCTTGATCATTTTTTTGTAACAGGTCATAGCCGTAGTTTTCCATAAAAGCGATCACGTCTGTACTAATAGATGAGCCTTTGTATAAGGGCTCCAGTGCAGTGTGTATGTATATATTTTTAAAAAAAGAAATTTGTTTGCTTTGATGAAGTGCTTGCAGTAACGCCAGGTTGATGTCAGGAATGTCAATGACTAATACATTGTCATTCCCGGCGAGCGATAACTCCTCGATAGTGTCTGTGATAGTCACACTGGTTAATTGTTCAGCGCCAACTTTTCTGAGTCCCGGAAATAAAGCTTTTAATCCCGTCGCGGGGGTTATAGCAGAATACTCCGCTAGATTGTACTCGGTGAATAGGACGCTATCAGACGTTACACACACTAGTTGTTGTTTAACATCTATGTTGGTTTGCGTATTTTTTTTCTTCAGATATTGATAAGCAGCTTCACGGGCTTCAATTAACGTTACACGTTCAGCGATGTTTACTATATTTGCCGGCTCTGTCGCCGTACCCGCGCCCAGCCAAACCAGATGTGAAAATTGACTATTCATTAATTATCCCTCGATCTCCTGGCTGTTGTTAGTAAGGAGGATAGGCGAGCTGTCGCGACCTTCTTGTTGACCGTAAAGGATAAAATGAAGCAACGGATTCATGTTTACCGATGCAACATCGGAATAGCGTTGTAGATACCAGACACCGTCAAAAAGTGGCCCTGGTAACCGCCCTTCTGCGGCGCCATGCAGTAAATAATGTTCTGCAGGATTTATTTGATTCTCAGCAACGTCGGGGTAGGCTCGTAAATACCAATCTACGTCAAAGTACTCTGATGTGAGAAGCAGCCCGATATCTTGTAAGAGTTTTTCTCGTTCCGGTTCGCTTTTTCTTATAAGGCGGCCAAGAACCCTGACTGGAGTTGCAGCCTTCCATGAAATGGATGCTCTGAGTTTAGTCAGCTGTTGTTGTTGTAATAATCCCGCATACTCTGCATTTGCTGCTTTTGCTTTGGTTTTGCGCAGCTCGGCCTCAAGCTTTGTAATTTCTTTTGCGTGCTGTTTGTCGCGTGCTAACAACGCGTGTTTATTATTTTGTTGTTCTGCCTGCAAGGACAAATAGCATTGCTCAAGCTGTTCTTGAACCTGATGCAATTGCGCGAGAATAAGATCTCGCTCCTCAGTTACGCTCCTTAGCTCGCGCTCGATCTGAGCATTCGTAGCTTGCATTTTTTGGTTATCTGCTGAAACACTTTTTAACTGCGACAGTGCTTGATCGCGTTCTGTGCTCGTTGCTACTAAAAGTTGAGTATTAGCAGCAATATTCGATTCAAATTGCGCTTGCACTTGGTTTAGCTGCGACATTATCAAATCACGCTCCAGCGCAGCAGAGGAAAGCGAGTGGCTTTGCAGTAGTATCAGGTCGACATTCAGAGTTATTTTTTCGCTATCACATAATGGTAATGCCGAGGCCTGTAGCCGAGTATTCAGGGCTTGTAGTTCAGGCCGCTGGGCGAGATATTGGCATGCAGCCAATAGTGCAAGTGTGCTGTCAACGGTGTACGCAGGGTACTCGCTGATGCTGGCGCTCACTAGACTTCTGAAGTGCGCCGGATATGAAAGTGCTTGATGTAAATTGAAGAGCTGTAATTTTTTCCGTTGCTGTCGTTGTAGGCCTAATAACCCATTTGTTTGCTGTTCCCATGCATTCGCGGCTTCGGCTAAGGTGCTGCCATTAGTAAGCGCGTCGGCCAGAAAATACTCTGCTTGCAGCGCCGCCAGCCAAACTACGTGGCCTGGTGTTAAACCTGACAATACTTCTGAAACGGCTGGAAGTGATTGTGCTGACAGTATGATGGCGTCGTTGTGCACTATTGCTGAATCGGCATCATTTATAAGTGGTAACCCACTAGCATCAACGAAATTTTTCCAGGCGGATGCGTCATACACCGTTAGTAATAAGCTCATACGGAATACCTTAATAGCTCAAGGCTATTTTTTTGTTTTACTTGCTAAGTAGTAGATGCAATTAATTAGCTAATGATTTGCATCAGGCTTGAATGTTTGATGGCATATATTCTTGCGTACTTATTTTTGTGCTTTATTGCGCTTGCATAAACAAGTTGTAATGGTGGGCGACTGTAGCTGTATCACCTTGCTCTTTTATAACGCCTTCATCGATCCAAATGGCTCTTGAACAAACCTTATTCACCTGGTCGGAATTATGGGATACAAACACGCAGGTTTGGTCGCCGGTTAGTTTACTCAACATAGCTGCTTCGGCTTTTTTGCGAAAATGCGCATCACCCACGCTTAGTACTTCGTCAATAAATAAAATATCAACATGAGTGTACATCGCGGTGGCAAAACCAAGACGCGCGCGCATGCCGGATGAATAAGTATCTACCGGCTGGTCAAAAAACTGCCCTAGCTCGGTAAACTCAGCTATCTCATCGAGTATCGCTTTGGCTTGTTTGCGACTGGCACCTTGTAACATAGCGGAATACATAGCATTTTCTCGGCCGCTAATATTGGGCATAAAACCAAGCCCCAACGTCAGTAATGCTCGGGTGGTTGTTGTTGCGCAAATTACTTTGCCTGAGGTGGGGTTGATAATGCCTGCTAGAATTCGTAGTAAGGTACTTTTCCCACCACCATTTTTACCCAGGATTCCAATAGTTTCACCTTTCATCAAATCAAACGAAATGTCTTTTAACGCTTGATGTCTGAACGTCGAAAAAAATCCTTTATCGCTACTCTTGTATGTCAGTGAAATATTTTTTGCTTCTAGAATCGGATTCATCATGCATTCACCACGCGTGCTGCTAATGTGCGGCTTAGATTCCTATACAGCAGATGAAGCCCTGCAATCGCCACGGAAAATATGCCGAGTAAAGCCAGTAAATGCTGAAGGTTATATGTGCCTTTATGCATAAGAATTTTTCTAAATCCGTCGCACAGAAAGGCGAGTGGATTGTAAGTAAGCAAGTAGCCTTGGATTGGTTGATGAATATCGCCGATGTCAAAAAATACGCCGCTAGTGAACATTAAAAATAACATGGCCATGTTGATCAGCATGCGGACATCATCAGCGTAGCAAACTAAAATTGCAGTGAGCAGCCCCAGCGCAACAATCATCAGGTACATCACCACAATCAATGGTATAAGCAAAAGCCATTCCATCGATGGCATGAAGCCATAATAAGCACACATGGAAAATAACAAGAGGAATACGGGTATTTCTTTGTAAACTGTTATCTGAATAGCCGCATACGGAAAAATAGTTTTAGAAATATCAATTTGGCTAATGATTCCTCGATTACCCACGATGCTTGCTGAAGCTGTTGTGACAGCTTTAGAGAACCACATGTAAGGAATTTTAGCGCACATCAGAAATAGCAGAAAATTTTCTTGGCGGGTTTGCAGCAGCACGCTAAATACAAAATAGAATGCGAGCACAAACAGCATCGGCTCAATGATCCACCATAAAAAGCTTAAGTAGAGTTTTGAGGCCTCTGCCTTCAAACTCATCTTTGCTTTGGTATCAACCAAAATAATAAAGTCTAGAATTTTCACGATTTATCTCTCAACCCCGGTTAGTCAAAATGGACTGCTTGCCTAAATGTTGGTGCAATTTGATCCTTGCCTGACACGAGAATTTCGCCAGCCTCTGGCCATGTGATCGCAAGGTCGCTGTCGCTCCAGACAATTGCACCCTCATCTTTCGGGGAATAATAGTTGGTGGTTTTGTAAAGAAATTCTGCGGTTTCACTCAGCGTTAAAAAACCATGGGCAAAACCTTCAGGAATCCAAAGTTGACGTTTGTTTTCTCCGGAAAGATGCACGCCGACCCATTGGCCGAAAGTGGGTGATGACTTGCGAATATCCACAGCGACATCAAATACTTCACCTTGTACTACACGAACGAGTTTACCTTGCGCCATAGGCGGTAATTGATAATGCAATCCGCGCAATACGCCTTTGCTGGATTTTGAATGATTGTCTTGTACAAAATTGCGCTTTAATCCGGTAGCTTCTTCAAATAGTTTTTGGTTGAAGCTTTCAAAAAAAAAGCCCCGTTCGTCGCCAAATGATTTTGGTTCAAAAATTTTAACATCGGGAATAGCGGTGGAGATAACGTTCATCGTTTGTCCTTACGCAGAATAGGCGTTAATGTTTTTTAGTGCTAATTGCCAATCACTGGCGGCAATACCAAAAGTTTTTTCGATTTTGCTGCAGTCCAATTTTGAATTGGCTGGGCGTTTTGCGGGCGTGGGATAGTCTGCTGTTGCGATTGCATTAAGCTGGGGAATAGCTTTTTTGTAGAGGTTTGTTTGCTCCACTTCTGCAAAAATATGTTTGGCAAAACCAAACCAGCTGATATGCGGTAAACCTGCATAATGGTAAATACCCCAGGCGACAGTTGTTCTGTCCACATACTGCTGTACGATTGCAATAAGTGCCTTAGCGAGGTCGCCTGCATAGGTTGGGCCGCCTTCTTGGTCGGCCACTACACCCAAAGTATCCCGGTTATTACCTAAACGAATCATGGTTTTAACAAAATTATTACCTTGCTCGCCAAATACCCAGGCGGTGCGGAGAATTATGTGCTTATCATTTGCCGCGATAACCGCTTGCTCGCCTTCGAGCTTGCTCTGACCGTAAACACCTTGTGGGGCGGTGGGTGCATCCTCACTGTAATTGCCTGATGCATCGCCAGCAAAAACATAATCGGTGGAAATATGCAGGATGGCGGCGTTGATTCGTTTGGCCGCGTGCGCAAGATGAGCGGGGCCATCGCGATTAATGGCGAAAGCGAGTTCGGACTCTTGCTCGGCTTTGTCTACTGCGGTGTAAGCAGCGGCGTTGATAATCACATCAGGCTGAATTTGTTGCACCGCATTTTCTACCGCGCGTGCATCACTGATATCCAGCTCCGCTCGAGTGAGCGCCACAAACTCCCAATGACTATTTGCTAATTGCTGCTGCAGGCAATGGCCCACTTGGCCATTTGCACCAGTGACTAGAATTTTCATTCTTTGGCCTGCTCTGCAATTTTCATCAGGTATTGGCCGTAGCCTGTCTTTGCCAGTGCTTTTGCCTCCTGTAGAAGGCGCTCTCTAGTAATCCATTTATTTGCGAAAGCGATTTCTTCCAGACACGCGACTTTCAAGCCTTGCCGATGTTCGATAGTTTGTACAAAATGGCCAGCTTCAAGCAGGCTGTCATGAGTCCCAGTATCTAACCACGCGTAACCGCGGCCAAGCAATTCAACATTGAGATCGCCGCGCTCAAGATAGGCATTATTGATGCTCGTAATTTCTAATTCCCCGCGCGACGAGGGTTTAATCGTCTTAGCGATTTCAATTACATCGTTGTCGTAAAAGTAGAGCCCGGTAACAGCGTAATTAGATTTTGGCTGCTTAGGTTTTTCCTCGATAGATATCGCACGCATTTGCTCATCAAACTCAACAACGCCAAATCGATCCGGGTCGTTTACGTGATAACCAAAAACGGTGGCGCCTTTTTTACGATCTGCGGCATGTTTAAGACTTTGTGTGAGACCATGGCCGTAGTAAATATTGTCGCCCAGAACAAGACAAACATTATCTTTCCCGATAAATCCTTCGCCAATAATAAATGCTTGCGCAAGACCATCGGGGCTGGGCTGCACTGCGTAATTCAAGCGGACACCAAATTGCGAACCGTCGCCGAGCAAACGCATAAAGCTCGGTGAGTCTTCTGGCGTGGTAATGATAAGAATATCCTGAATACCTGCCAGCATAAGCACTGACAGCGGATAATAAATCATAGGCTTATCGTAGATAGGTAGAAGCTGCTTAGAAACCCCTTTTGTTATAGGATGTAAACGCGTGCCACTACCACCGGCTAAAACAATACCCTTCATATACAATCCTAATTATTTTCCGAACCAAGTCTTTCTCTTTGATAACTACCATCTTGTACTCGATGAGCCCAATTCAAGTTTTCTAGATACCAAATTACTGTTTTACGTATGCCGGATTCAAAACTTTCTTGTGGAACCCAACCTAATTCATGCTGAATTTTTGAAGCATCTATAGCATAGCGTATGTCATGCCCTGGACGATCTTTCACAAATGCAATTAATTCATTATGTTTTTTTATTTCTAAATTTGTTGAAGATAAAGGCCTTAATTCATCCAGCAATTCACAAATTTTATTAACGACATCGATATTTTGTTTTTCGTTGTGCCCGCCGATATTATAAGTTTCTCCAACGACACCTTCTGTTAAAACTTTGTAGAGTGCACGCGCATGATCTTCGACATATAGCCAATCACGTATTTGATTGCCTTTTCCATATACAGGTAAAGGCTTACCTTCCAGAGCGTTTAAAATTACCAAAGGAATTAATTTTTCGGGGAAATGAAACGGGCCATAATTATTAGAACAATTAGTAACGATGGTTGGCAAACCGTAGGTACGAAACCAAGCCCTTACCAAGTGATCCGAGCTGGCTTTACTTGCTGAATAGGGAGAGCTCGGAGCATAGGGCGTAGATTCAGTGAATAAATCTTCTGGCCCCTCCAAGTCTCCATATACCTCATCTGTCGATATATGGTGAAAACGAAATCTGTCGCGATTAATATTATCAAGCGATTTCCAATATTCCCTTGCTGCCTCCAAAAGCACATAAGTCCCTACAATATTTGTCTCAATAAAAGCTGCTGGACCATCAATTGAACGGTCCACATGACTTTCTGCCGCTAAATGCATCACCGCATCGGGTCGGTAACTTTCAAATACACGAGCAACTTCCATGGCGTTACATATATCTACTTGCTCAAAGCTATATCGATCACTTGATGACACAGATTTAAGCGACTCCAGGTTGCCAGCGTATGTGAGCTTATCGAGATTAATGACAGTATCTTGCGTATTTTCAATAATATGACGTACCACCGCCGAGCCAATAAAGCCCGCACCGCCAGTAACCAAAATTTTCATAAATATCCTTAGAACAAGGGGCTAAACAATTGCAGCAATAACATCAGAGGGGGACTAATCTAGGCAGTCAGACAGACTGGATACTCTCATTCACTCGATCGCGCATTTCCTTACCAGGTTTGAAGTGAGGGACATACTTTCCTTCAAGAACAACTGATTCACCAGTTTTTGGATTTCGGCCTGTACGTGGTGCGCGATAATGAAGGGAAAAACTTCCAAAGCCACGAATTTCAATGCGCTCTCCTGCAGCTAAAATATCTGACATGTAATCAAGTAGTAACTTAACTGCAAGCTCCACATCTTTTACGGGTAATTGATTTTGCTTTTCGGAAATATATTCGATAAGTTCAGATTTTGTCATGACCCATACTCTGGTTAGTTAGCGGCAAGCAAAATTTTCTGCAATCCCTTTTTTACATCCATAGAAAACAGTAGAACTCGGTAATTGTAGCATTTAAAGCGATATAAACTTGATTGAAATTTATATGGCATTAAAAGCTAAAAAAACACCGGCTAGATAAACTCTAGCCGGTGTTTAGCAAAATTATTCTTTATTTTGCATTTGAGCTTTGATCAAGTCGCCCAGAGTTGTTGCTGGAGCTGCTTGTTCAGTTTGCTTGGTGCTGTGTTCTTTCAATGCTGACTTTTCTTCTTCAACATCTTTAGATTTCACAGACAAGCTGATACCACGATTTTTGCGGTCTACTGCAATGATCTTGGCTTCAACTTCATCACCAACTTTTAACAAGTTACGTGCATCTTCAACTTTCTCACGGCTCAGTTCAGAGGCTTTCAATACAGCTTCTACATCTGGAGCCAAAGTGATAGTTGCAGCCTTAGCTTCTACTTCTTTAACAATACCTTTAACAACAGCGCCTTTGTCGTTCACAGAAACATATTCTGAGAATGGATCAGCTTCAAGTTGTTTGATGCCTAAAGAGATACGCTCACGCTCTGGATCGATTGCCAATACAACGGTTTCCAACTCATCGCCTTTCTTGTATTTACGAACGGCTTCTTCGCCAGCCTCGTGCCAAGAAATATCTGACAAGTGAACCAAACCATCAATACCACCGTCCAGACCAATGAAGATACCGAAGTCAGTGATTGATTTGATTTTGCCGCTGATCTTGTCGCCTTTAGCGCAAGTGCGAGCAAATGCATCCCATGGATTTTCTTGGCATTGTTTCAGGCCAAGAGAGATACGACGACGCTCTTCGTCGATATCCAATACCATAACTTCAATTTCGTCGCCCAATTGAACAACTTTTGAAGGATGAATATTTTTGTTGGTCCAATCCATTTCAGAAACATGGATCAAGCCTTCTACACCCTCTTCCAACTCAGCAAAACAGCCGTAGTCAGTAAGGTTGGTGACTTTCGCTTTAACACGAGCACCTTCTGGGTAACGCTTGGTGATTTGTATCCATGGATCTTCGCCAAGTTGTTTCAAACCAAGAGATACACGGTTACGCTCGCGATCAAATTTCAATACTTTAACGTCGATTTCTTGACCAACTTCTACGATCTCACCAGGGTGCTTGATTCGCTTCCAAGCCATGTCGGTAATGTGGAGCAGGCCATCTACGCCGCCCAAATCAACGAATGCGCCGTAGTCGGTTAGGTTTTTAACGATACCTTTAACAGCTTGACCTTCTTGCAAGGTAGCCAACAGCTGATCACGTTCAGCAGAGTTAGATTGTTCCAACACTGCACGACGAGATACAACTACGTTATTACGTTTTTGGTCTAACTTGATAACTTTGAATTCAAGCTCTTTACCTTCAAGGTGAGCAGTATCGCGAACTGGGCGAACATCTACCAATGAACCTGGAAGGAAGGCACGGATGCTAGCAACGTCAACAGTGAAACCACCTTTAACTTTACCGTTGATCACGCCTTTGATAACTTCTTCTGCAAGGTGCGCAGCTTCAAGGACTTTCCAAGCCTCTGAACGCTTAGCTTTCTCACGTGACAGCTTGGTTTCGCCAAAGCCATCTTCAACGCTTTCAAGCGCTACTTGTACTTCGTCGCCGATTTGGAGAGTCAACTCACCCAATTCGTTACGGAATTGTTCTGCAGGGATTACACCCTCTGATTTCAGACCGGCATGAACAGTCACCCAGTCTTTATCGATATCGATAACTACACCAGTGATGATAGTGCCTGGCACCATATCAACGGTCTTTAAACTCTCTTCAAATAAATCAGCAAAACTTTCAATATTACTCATTGTGATACCTTTATCTGCGACATAGAAATAACTCTATGTCATGCCGCTGGCCAGTAAAGCGGGTCAATTAATGGGAGCGAAGGCTTCCTCTGGCAGGATGCTAGCCCTCTACCCTTCAAAAACCACAGGCATTTGAAGAGGTGCGGCACACTAACAGAATCGGCCTTATTTTTCAAGAAGTTATAGGCTGAACCGGTGCTTTGCCAAGGAATATTGGAGGCATTCTAAAGGAAGGATGGAAAGAGGGGAATGAAGCGACTAAAGTTAAGGCGACCCTAGAGGATCGCCAACAAGGTGGATCAAAATACTTGTACGCTCTTCCCGCGCCCAACACCGTAATAATCAAAACCATATTCGAGCATACGCTCAGGTTCGTAGAGATTACGTCCGTCAAATACCACAGGATTTACCAAAGTGTTTTTGATCAAATCAAAATTGGGAGCGCGGAAAGTTTTCCACTCAGTACAAATAATTAGTGCATCAGCCTTCTCAAGCGCCGCTTCTTTTGTGCCAACTAATTTCAGATCTTCACGCAAACCGTAGATATGCTGGGTTTCGTCCATTGCTACCGGATCGTAGGCCTGAACTTTTGCGCCGGCTGCCCATAGAGCTTCAATTAAAACGCGGCTTGGTGCTTCACGCATATCGTCCGTGTTAGGTTTAAATGCCAAGCCCCAAATCGCGAAGGTCTTACCTTTAAGGTTTCCGCCAAAATGTTTGGTGACATAATTAAACAGTTTGCTTTTTTGCACCTGATTAACTTTGTCCACAGCTTCCATAAGGTTCGCTTGATAATCAACGTTCTTGGCGATATTAATAAGCGCTTTTACGTCTTTAGGGAAACATGAACCGCCGTAACCGCAACCTGGATAAATAAACTGATAACCGATACGAGGATCCGCACCTATACCGTTGCGAACTTGTTCAATATCCGCACCCAATTTTTCAGCAAGGTTTGCCATCTCATTAATAAAACTGATCTTGGTCGCAAGCATAGCGTTAGCAGCGTACTTAGTTAACTCTGCAGATCTTATATCCATGAAAATCATACGATCATGACTGCGATTAAAAGGAGCATAAAGTTCACGCAATAATTTTTCTGCTCTCTCACTGTTCGTACCGACAATAATACGATCAGGCTTCATAAAATCATTTATCGCCGCGCCCTCTTTCAAGAACTCAGGATTTGAAACAACATCGTAAGGAATATTTACGCCACGAGCGCCAAGCTCTAAAGCGAGTGCTTCATTAACTTTTTCGGCAGTGCCAATAGGCACTGTCGATTTGTTGACGACAACTTTGTAGCCCTTCATGCGCTGACCGATGGTTTTAGCCACAGCAACAACGTATTGCAAATCAGCAGAGCCGTCTTCACCTGAAGGAGTACCAACGGCTATAAACTGAAGCTCGCCATGCGCAACTGCTTCATCCATATTCGTCGTGAAATTTAGCAAACCATTTTGTACCGATTGCTTTACAATCGAATCAAGTCCCGGTTCAAAAATAGGCACTATCCCATTTTTCAAGTTATCAACTTTTTTCTGGTCGATATCAACACAGAGCACATCGTGGCCTACATCTGCCAAACACGTGCCCGTTACCAAACCGACATAACCTGTACCGAATACGGTAACTTTCATAGATCACTCCCTACACAAATAATAAAAGATAAAACTAAAAAATTAAGAGCGCCCATAGCTATCTTCATAACGAATGACGTCGTCGTCTTTCAAATAAGGTCCTGATTGCACCTCAACAATTTCGAGCGGAATTTTTCCAGGATTGGATAAACGATGTTTGGTTCCAACAGGAATATAAGTCGATTCATTTTCTGACAGGAGCATCACCTCATCGCCTTTTTGAACCAGAGCAGTGCCTTTCACAACAATCCAATGTTCGGCGCGATGGTGATGTACTTGCAATGACAAACTCGCGCCAGGTTTCACACGAATGCGGTTAACCTGGTAACGGTCACCATCATCAATGGCGTCGTAACATCCCCAAGGGCGATACACTTCGCGATGCTGAAGGTGCTCAGTGCGCGTTTGCTTTTCAATCTGGGAGATGATTGATTTAACTTGTTGTGCTTGCGACTTATCTGCAATTAATACAGCATCAGGAGTGTTAATAATCATCAAATTATTAACACCTAATGTAGCAACCAATTTGTGTTGGGAAAATACCAATGTATTGGTCGAGCCGACATCAATGCTGTCGCCGATAAAACTATTCCCCGTTGAATCTTTTTCCGACACATCAGAAAAAGATTTCCAATCGCCTACATCACTCCAACCTGCATTCAGCGGAACACAAACCACGTTGTCACTCTTTTCCATCAATGCATAGTCAATTGATATGTTCGGAGCTAATGCAAAAGATTCTTTATCAACGCGAATAAAATCTAAATCCTTCACTGCCAATGAGCGAGCTTGATCTGCGGTAGAAACAACGTCGGGACTATGGGCTTGCAACTCTGTCAGAAAAACGCTTGTTTTAAACACAAACATGCCGCTGTTCCAGTAGTAGCAACCAGCATCTAAATAACTTTGTGCTGTCTCCAAATCCGGTTTTTCAACGAATTGTTGAACTGCATAAACCTCAGCCGTGTCTTTAGCACCTTTGTTGGTTTTAATGTAACCATATCCTGTTTCAGGATGAGTAGGATGAACTCCGAAAGTCACTAAATTATTTTCAGCGGCCGCACTCGCCGCTATTTTCACTACACGCTGAAACTCTTCCACATTATTAATCATGTGATCTGCAGATAATACAAGCAATGTAGAATTTGGATCTGTTTCTTTAGCGTGAAGCGCTGCGAGCGCGAGCGCTGGCGCAGTGTTGCGTGCTAAAGGTTCAAGAATAATCGCGGCGTTTGGGAAACCAATTTCGCTCAACTGTTCTGCAACCATAAAACGATGTTCTACATTACATACAACTATAGGCGCGCCCAATTCTGGCAATCCAGTTAACCGTAAAATAGTTTGCTGTAGCATTGTTTTATCGCCAAATAATTTCAACAATTGTTTGGGATAATGTTGCCTTGATAAAGGCCACAAGCGTGAGCCGGAACCGCCGGCAAGAATGACGGGAATAATCATGTTTTTCTCCGAGTCTTGAAAATTTCTGTACGCAAGTCCGTGTGCGCACAAGTCGTTTTAGCGGAAATTAAACACAGTTATTTCGCATAATGATATTTTAAGAAAGCTTCGAAATCCGCTCCGACGCTTTTGTGACGGATGCCGTAAATTACATTTGCTTTCAAGTAACCTAACTTAGTGCCGCAATCGTGACTGCGACCCACTAACTGATAAGCCTCAAGCGTTTCTACACTTAACAACGCATCTAATGCATCTGTTAATTGAATTTCACCTCCTGCACCAGGTTGAGTCGTTGCCAAGAGCTCCCACACCTTTTTGGACAACACATAACGACCAACTATTGCCATATTTGATGGAGCCTCATCAGCAGAAGGCTTTTCAACCATACCTTTAATAGGCGCTGTTTTACCTTCTGCAATTTGCACACCAGAACAATCAACAACACCGTAATTTTGTACTTGATCTTGCGGCACCTCCTCAACGAGAACTTGGCTGAACCCTGTTTCATGGAAGCGCTTGGTCATGCCTGCCAAATTGTCTTGTTTGAGATTTGACTCAGCGTTATCGATAAGAACATCAGGCAACAACACGGCGAAGGGCTCATCACCCACAACGGATCTTGCTGCTAAAATCGCGTGACCAAGACCTTTGGCTTCAGCTTGACGCACAGAAATAACAGTCAAACCTTTTGGGGTGATTGAACGTACTTCATCGAGCAACGAACGTTTCAGGCGCGATTCCAATTGAGCCTCCAGCTCAAAGCTGGTGTCAAAATGATTTTCAATTGCGTTTTTACTGGCGTGAGTTACCAAAACAATTTCTTTAATACCTGCTGCTGCAGCTTCTTCAATAACATATTGAATCAGCGGCTTATCAACCACCGGCAACATTTCTTTGGGGATGGCTTTAGTTGCAGGCAACATACGTGTACCTAAACCAGCAACAGGGATAACCGCTTTCTTAATTTGCATTTTTGTTTCCTTGGATATTGATCATGATTCTTTAAATTTACACACCAATATATATTGGAGATGTGAATATTGAGTTACTTCAATAGCGCTAATATTTCTTTAGTTTTTTCTTCAACGAGCTTTTTATCGCCTCTGGTTTCAACATTTAAACGCACAACTGGTTCAGTGTTTGACATGCGCAAATTAAATCGCCATTGTTCAAACTCAAGACTAATTCCATCAGTTTTATCGATGACAAGTGCATCAGGGCTGTAAATATTGAATACTTTTTCGATGGCTGATTTTGCGTCGGCCACGTGACTGTTGATTTCACCCGGTGATGGAAATTTTGCAATACGGTCTTCCAGCATGGATGACAGAGGCTGGCTCTTGCGGCACAACAATTCTGCAACAAGAAGCCAAGGAATCATTCCGCTATCGCAATAGAAGAAATCACGGAAATAATGGTGCGCACTCATCTCACCACCATATACAGCATCTTCCAGGCGCATACGCTCTTTGATAAATGCATGACCAGTTTTGGATTGAATTGCATTACCATTGCTATTCCTAACAATGTCCTGCGTATTCCAGGTTAAGCGCGGGTCATGAATAATATTCGAGCCGGGATTTTTAATTAGGAAGGATTCCGCCAATAGGCCGACAATATAATAACCTTCAGTAAACTGACCCAACTCATCGAATAGGAAACAACGATCAAAATCACCGTCCCACGCGATACCCATATCAGCACCATGCTCCAGTACAGCTTTACTGGTTACTGGTTGATTTTCATGGAGCAATGGATTGGGGATACCATTTGGAAAAGTACCATCTGGCTCATGATTGATTTTAATAAATTTAAAAGGTAAATGTTTTTCAAGAGCGTCAATCACATGACCAGCAGCTCCATTACCAGCGTTTACAACCAACTTCAGCGGTTTTAATTTGCTGACATCTACATAACCCAATAGATGTTGCACATATGCATCCAATGTATTTTGCTCACGATATGCGCCACGTTTTGCAGGGTCGACTGGAGCAAAATTATTTTCCTCAGCTAAACGCTTAACTTCGTTTAATCCAGTATCACCACTAATTGGCTGGGAACCAGCGCGAACCATTTTTAAACCGTTATAGTCAATTGGATTGTGGCTTGCTGTCACTACGCAACCGCCGTCAGTCTTTAAATAACTGGTGGCAAAATAAATTTCTTCCGTACCACACATTCCTATATCAATAACATCGACGCCTTCATCGCGAAGACCGTCACTGAATGCGATTTTTAATTCACTGCTAGTCAAGCGCACATCGCCCCCGACTACGACAGATTTTGGCTTTAAAAAAACCGCATAAGCGCGGCCAATACGATACACGATGTCTACATTAAGCTCGTTACCCAATTTTCCTCGAATATCATAAGCTTTAAAACATGTTAAATTCATTTAAGTCATCCGTATGTTTGAAAAAAATTAAACTGAAAGCCTCTCTGGTTATTCCAACTATTTATAACCGATTTTGATGTCAATTTATCGTGCGCTATTTAACGGACGGCCTTTAAAATAACATTTAGCACCTGATCAATCGTCATTAATGTGCTGTCGAGCACTAATGCATCATCGGCGGGCTTAAGTGGTGACGTCTCTCTTTGCGTGTCGCGATCATCACGAGCTTTAATATCGCTGACTAACTCTGCCATATCAACTTCCACGCCTTTTTCTACAAGCTGTTTGTATCTGCGCTCTGCCCGTGCTTCAGCACTCGCCGTCAAAAAGATTTTAACTTGCGCATTCGGAAATACGGTTGTGCCCATATCACGACCATCCGCCACCAAACCAGGGGCCTGTGCAAAATCCCGTTGTCGCTGTAATAACGCAGCTCTAACTTTAGGATAAGCTGCAACGATAGAAGCATTCATGCTCACACTTTCATCGCGAATTGCATGGGTGACATCTTCATTCGCCAACATAATGCGGGTTGAATCACCATCAACGTCGAATTTAACCTGTAGCTTACTAGCGACCTCGGTGATGGCATCCTCATCTTGCAAATTGATATTCAATTTGTGTGCCGATAATGCAACCAGACGATAAAGCGCGCCGCTGTCCAATAAATGATATTTCAAGTGTCGAGCGACCAACTGGCTCAATGTGCCCTTACCTGCCCCACTTGGGCCATCGATTGTTATTACCACAACTTTACCAGTATCAATATTCAAGGAAGAAAACCTTAGGCAATGGATTGAATAATCGCTTTACACGTAGCTACAGGATCATGTGCCTTTGTAATAGGACGACCAATAACCAAATAACTGCTGCCCGCCACTATGGCCGCATGAGGAGTTAATGTTCGCTTTTGATCATCAACCGGGCTGGATTCCAAACGTATGCCTGGAGTTACCAGGCATAAATCTTTACCAAATTGAGTACGCAAAATATTGGCTTCACGCGCTGAGCAAACCACACCATCCAAACCACAATGTTGCGCTAATTTGGTGAGCCTGAGCACGTGCGCTTCCGGGTCCTCTGCAATTCCGACTGCATGCAAATCGGTCGATTCCAAACTGGTGAGTACTGTTACGCCAATCAGCAAAGGTTTATGGCCGTTGTGATGATGAGCGTGCTGCTCAAGAATTTCGCGGGCGGCAACCATCATGCGCTGGCCGCCGGATGCATGAACATTCACCATCCAAACACCTAATTGCGCTGCAGCTTTAACTGCTTTAGCAACGGTATTAGGGATGTCGTGAAATTTTAAATCGAGGAATACTTCAAAACCCAAGCGCATTAAATACTCCACAACGCGCGGGCCGCAAGCTGTGAAAAGTTCTTTACCCACTTTTAAGCGACAGTATTGCGGGGACAGACGTTTAGCCATGTAAAAACAATCGTCTGCGTTATCAAAATCCATCGCCACAATAATACGTGGGCCTTGAATATCTACCATGGAATGCCTCGCTTAAAATGAAAAAGCCCGGATCATTAATCCAGGCTCCCATTAAAACAAACTTCCGGTAAATTCGCAGCACCTTAATGCTTGGTGATGCTAGTAGAACGAGATAAGGTGTCCATTTGTTATCCAGTTCCATTCAATTTCTATATGGAAGATCAAAAAACGCCCACACCAACAACTAAATCCCGTAGTTGTTAATTACTACTTTTAGATATGGATGATTTTGCGATTTGCTTCCACAGTTTTAGCGCCTATACCTTTCACCTCAGCCAATTGATCAACGCTTTTGAAGGCGCCGTTAGTTTTTCGCCACGCTACAATAGCTTCAGCTTTCTTCGCACCAACACCTTTTAATTTGGTGAGCGCTTGAGCATCGGCACTGTTGATATTGATGGACGCTTGCGCAGCTGGTTTTGCAGCGGTCGCTGCAGCAACAGGTTTAGCCGGAGTATTCGTTGGAGAATCTGCAGCGAAAGCAGAGGAAGAAAAAGCAACAGCAGCAATAACCAAAGCAGACAAAATATTTTTCATAAAAACTCCATGTAAGTTATATAGATTAAGTTGGCTCGCGACTTCCTTCTGCGAGTGGGAATATAGTATCGAAGATCATTAAAATGAAGAAGTAGAGGAATGCTGAGTTTGGCGTGCGATATCTCCTACATCATGAAGACAATGACGACACATCTATAAATACCAATAAATAAAAAGCCACCTATAGAGGTGGCTTTTACTAATGGTAAGACACTACTTTTGTGGAAGCCGTCTCAAATCTATAGCACCCCAGTGTGGGAAATGTTTTCTAACCAGCGCATTCAACTCAATTTCAAAATCGCTGAAATCTGTTTGTGCACTTAATGCTTTATCATCCAGGCGCTGACTTACCATACCTGCACCTACAGTAATATTCGTCAAACGATCAATTACGATAAACGCGCCCGTTGCACGATTCACCTTGTAAGTATCGGCAACTACGGCCTGAGTCAATAACACGTCAACAACCGCAATATCATTTAACTGCAATTGAGCAACTTGCGTATGTTCTTGTGTATTAACATCAATGCGGTAATCAATGGTTTCTATTTGCCCGCTCACAGTCTTGCTAGCAAATTTAAATAAGTATTCTGAGTTTGGATGCAAAGTTTTTTCAGTCATCCAAACGATATGCGCCTTTACATGATTGGACAAAGGTACTTCGTCTTTCGCCAATACGATCACATCCCCACGACTAATATCGATTTCCGTATTCAGGGTCAATGTAACTGCCTGCCCTGCAAATGCTTGTTGCAAATCTCCGTCGTAAGTAACAATGGATTTTACAGTGCTGGTTTTGCCAGACGGTAATGCCTTAATAGCGTCACCCACTTTTACAATTCCGGAAGCCACATTGCCACAGAAACCGCGGAAATTTAAATTCGGGCGATTCACATATTGCACTGGCAAACGGAAATCTGAAAAGTTTTTATCGCCAGCGATAGGAACATTTTCCAAAATTTCCATCAAAGTTTGATGCTTGTACCAAGGGGAACTTTCAGAACGATTTACAACGTTATCGCCATTCAACGCAGAAATAGGAACGAAGAAAATATTTTCCATTCCCAACTTTTTTGAAAACTCCAAATAATCTGCTTTGATTTTATCAAAAACAGATTCACTGAAACCCAGCAAATCCATTTTATTCACAGCTACGACAATATGTTTGATGCCAAGCAACGAAGCAATGTAACTGTGGCGACGAGTTTGCGTTACAACACCGTATCGGGCATCAATCAAAATAATAGCGAGATCACAGGTTGACGCACCTGTAGCCATGTTGCGCGTGTATTGCTCGTGACCAGGAGTATCCGCAATAATAAATTTACGTTTAGTGGTGGAGAAATAACGGTAAGCAACATCAATCGTAATGCCTTGTTCGCGCTCCGCTTGCAAGCCATCAACGAGCAACGCCAAATCAACTGCATCGCCTGTAGTGCCATGTTTGGTGCTGTCGGCTTGCACTGCAGCTAGCTGATCTTCATAAATCATTTTGGAATCGTAAAGCAAGCGACCAATCAAAGTACTCTTGCCATCGTCCACGCTACCGCAGGTTAAAAAACGTAGTAGCTCTTTTTGTTCGTGTTGCGCAAGATAAGCGTCGATATCTGTTGCGATTAAATCTGATTGATGGCTCATTAAAAGTAACCCTCTTGCTTCTTCTTCTCCATCGAACCTGAGCTGTCATGATCAATCACACGGCCTTGACGCTCCGAGGTTGTGGTAAGCAACATTTCTTGAATAATTTCTGGCAAAGTTGTCGCAGTCGATTCAACAGCGCCCGTTAATGGATAACAGCCAAGCGTGCGGAAGCGAACCATTTTTTCTTCGACTTTATCTTCAGGTCGAATCGGCATGCGATCATCGTCAACCATAATCAACGTACCATCACGTTCAACGACTGGACGTTTTGCCGCGAAGTACAAAGGAACGATTGGTATATTTTCCAAATGGATGTATTGCCAAATATCCAACTCAGTCCAGTTTGATAATGGAAACACGCGAATGCTTTCGCCTTTATCAACACGGCCGTTATAAATATTCCATAATTCTGGACGCTGATTTTTTGGATCCCAACGGTGATTTTTATCCCGGAACGAATATACGCGCTCTTTCGCACGGGATTTTTCTTCATCGCGGCGCGCACCACCAAAGGCTGCATCAAAACCATATTTATTCAGCGCTTGTTTTAAGCCCTGCGTTTTCATGATATCCGTATGTTTTGCGCTGCCGTGGACAAATGGATTAATGCCCATATCAACGCCTTCCTGGTTGATATGCACAATTAAATCCCAGCCTAAATCTTTAATACGTTGATCACGGAATTCAATCATCTCGTGGAATTTCCACGTGGTATCAACGTGCATCAATGGAAATGGTGGCTTACCGGGGTGAAAAGCTTTCATGGTGAGATGCATCATCACCGCAGAATCTTTACCCACAGAGTAAAGCATTACAGGATTATCAAATTCTGCAGCTACTTCACGAATAATATGAATGCTTTCTGCTTCGAGTTGTTTGAGGTGTGTAAGTTTATAGTCGGACATTACTAAAGTTACCGATGTAAAAATTGAGTTAATCTTTTTTCGCTGGTTTTTCAGCAAGCGTAGTGGGCTTAGCTAAATTAGCCGTAAATTCATCGCGCACATTTTTCGCGCGGGTAAAAACATCCAGCATATATTGTGAATCCTCTGTTTCAATGCTGGAGCGTAAACGATTTAAGTTTGCTATAAATAAATCGAGCGCGTGCAAAACGCCATCTTTGTTAGCACGCATGATGTCGTGCCACATGACCGGATCACTTGAGGCAATGCGTGTGAAGTCACGAAAACCCCCAGCGGCGTATTTGAATATATTGGGGTTATCAATATCATGCGCAAGCGTATCAACCAACGAATAAGCAATTACGTGGGGCAAATGACTGGTTGCACCCAATACTTCATCGTGATCGGAAACCGACATACTTAATACTTCTGCTCCAACGGCTTGCCACATACGTGTTACTAAATCTAAATGAGATGCAGCTGTAGTTTCTAGAGGCGTTAGAATGCAGCGGTGATTTTCATATAAATCAGGATTGGCTGCCGTAACACCACTTTTCTCTGAACCAGCGATTGGATGCCCCATTATAAATTGCGCAGGAACAGAACCAAAAACTTCTTCTGCAGCAGTTTGTATATTGCCTTTCACACTGGCGCCGTCAGTAATGGTGACATCCGCTGACACGCAAGTTTTAATTTCTTGCAGTACTGCCTTTACGGACAAGGTCGGTACAGAAATAAAAATCACATCACCTGCAACCAACTCACCCGCAATCGATTTCAATGATGTGTAAGCGCGATCCACAACACCCAGATTAATCGCAGTGACACAAGTTTGTTCACTACGCGCGATACCAATAATTTCGCGGCAAGCTCCCCGCTTTTTTAAACCGGTCGCAAGACTCCCGCCAATTAGGCCGATGCCGATAACGACAAGCTTGTTGACGATGCTATTGGATGTGGCTGGTGATGACATTAATTTTACAACACAGCTTTAGGGTAAGAGCCAAGCAGTTTCAAATCCGCACAGCGCGCTGCAACTTCTTGCAGGACTTTATTGATCATGGGGTCATCTACATGCCCAGCAAAATCTATAAAGAAAACATAATTCCAAACACCCGTGCGCGATGGACGTGTTTCAACGCGGGTTAAATCAATAGCGTGGCGATGGAACGGCTCAAGCAGATTGTGCAACGCACCGGGTTCATTTCGCATAGCAACTACAATCGACGTTTTATCCACACCACTTGCAGGAACAGCTTGAGTGCCGATAATTAAAAAACGCGTGGAGTTATCTGGTTGATCTTCAATTTTTTCGGCCAACATCGTTAAGCCGTACAACTCAGCAGCCATGCTGCCAGCAATTGCGGCAGCATTCCATTCACCTTTCAAGCGCTTGGCGGCCTCAGCATTACTGCTAACGGCGATTCGCTCCGCGTTCGGATAATGTGCATCCAACCACTTGCGGCATTGTGCGAGCGATTGTGAATGCGAATAAATGCGGGAAATGCTTTTGGTATTAGTGACATCAGACACCAATAAATTGTGGTGAATACGTAACTCAACTTCACCACAAATTTTTAAATTCGAGCCCATGAAATTATCAAGGGTGTGATTGACTACACCTTCGGTAGAATTTTCTACGGGCACTACTCCATAATTTACTGCACCTGCTTCCACTTCGCGAAAAACTTCATCGATAGCTGAAAACGGCAAGGCAATTGCAGACTGACCAAAATGTTTTAACGCAGCCTGTTGGGTAAACGTACCTTCCGGCCCCAAGAAAGCAACTTTAATTGGATTTTCAAGCGCTAAGCATGCAGACATGATTTCACGAAACAAACGCGCCACTTCTTCATTGCTAAGCGGACCTTTGTTTTGCTCCATAGCTTTACGTAAAACTTGTGCTTCTCGTTCGGGGCGGTAAAACGAAATTTTTGCATCGACAGGTAAATTTGCTTTTTTGACTTCGGCAACTTCCTGCGCGCAAGTTGCACGCGCAGAAATCAATCGAGCAATTTCTTCATCGATCGCATCAATCTTATTACGCAAACTCAACAATTTTTCCGCTTCAATCTGCGCGTTATTTTCGGACTCTGTGGCCATCTATTTACTCGTCGTTGCCAGTATCAGATTCATCAGTCGCAATATCATCCGTATTGTCGCCAAGTGCGGCTTCATCGACGACTCCATCCTCAACAGCTTCTTCGCCTTCTGGAACTTCAGCATGAGCTAACTCGCGTTTCGCGCTTGCATCAGCACTTTCTTCGATGCGCTCCAGACCTTGCATGCGCTCGCCTTCTTTCAGCTTGATCAAACGCACGCCTTGCGTGTTGCGGCTTAATACAGAAACTTCATCTACGCGAGTGCGAACCATGGTGCCCTGATCGGAAATCAGCATGATTTCTTCACCATCAAACACTTGTACCGCACCTACTAACTGACCGTTACGCTCAGTAGTTTGCATACCAATAACACCTTGCGAGCCGCGACCTTTTGCCGGGAATTCGCCTACTTCGGTGCGCTTGCCGTAGCCGTTTTCGCTCACGGTCAGCACTTGCCCATTTTCCATGGGGATAACCATGCCGATAACGCGTTGACCTTCAGCCAAACGAATGCCACGTACACCGCGTGAGGTACGGCCCATTGCACGCACTTGCGATTCACGGAAGCGCGCTGCTTTACCAGACGTAGAGAACAAAATGACATCGCTCGCGCCATTGGTAATTGAGGTACCCACGAGAGTGTCACCTTCATCCAATTCGATTGCGCGCAAGCCAACACTGCGTTGACGAGCGAATTGAGTTAATACCGTCTTCTTAACCGTACCGTTCGCAGTTGCCATGAAAATGAATTTATCTTCATCATACGACTTCACCGGCAGAATCGAGGTAATTCGTTCACCTGCTTCCAGCGGCAACAAATTCACCACCGGCCGACCGCGCGATTGGCGGCCAGCAACGGGAATCATGTACACCTTCAACCAGTAAACTTTGCCGGCATTAGTGAACAACAAAATTGTATCGTGCGTGCTGGCGATAAGAAGATGCTGAACATAATCTTCATCTTTAACAGCCGTAGCAGATTTACCCATACCGCCGCGACGCTGCGCTTGGTAATCATCAAGCGGTTGGCTCTTCGCATAACCGCCGTGGGAAATAGTCACCACACGATCTTCAACGTTGATTAAATCTTCGTTGGTTAAATCCATACTTGAAGCAACAATTTCTGTGCGACGCTTATCGCCGTAATCGGCAATGACTTGTTCCAACTCTTCACGAATAACTTCCATCAAACGCACTGAGTTGCCAAGGATCTCAAGGAACTCCGCGATTTGAACCAACTTCTCATCGTACTCGGCGAGCAGTTTGTCATGCTCCATTCCGGTCAAACGATGCAAACGTAACTCGAGAATTGCTTGTGCTTGCGCAGCAGATAAATAGTAGTGACCATCGCGCATACCAAATTCTGCGCCCAGGTCTTCAGGGCGGCATGCATCTTCGCCAGCGCGCTCAAGGTAAGGCGCCATTTCGGCAGCATCCCAACCACGAGTCATCAAACCGTCTTTGGCATCCGCAGGTGATGCAGAATTTTTAATCAGCGTAATCACTTCATCAATATTGGAAATGGCGACCGCCAAACCTTCCAAAATATGGCCGCGTTCGCGGGCTTTACGCAGTAAATAAACGGTACGACGTGTAACCACTTCGCGACGAAATTTTACGAATGCTTCCAACAACTCTTTCAGATTAAGAATTTTTGGCTGGCCATCATCCAGCGCAACAACGTTTACGCCAAAGGTGGTTTGCAATTGGGTTTGGCTATAAAGATTGTTAAGCAATACTTCGGCGGATTCGCTCTTTTTAACTTCGATAACGATGCGCATACCGTCTTTGTCAGACTCATCACGAAGTTCGCTAATACCTTCAATTTTCTTTTCTTTTACCAATTCCGCAATACGCTCAATCAAGCGTGCTTTGTTTAATTGGTAAGGAATTTCGTGGACTAGAATAGTTTCGCGACCGGTTTTTTCATCGCGCTCAATTTCTGTTTTAGCACGAACCACAATACTGCCACGGCCAGTGCGATAAGCCTGAACGATTCCCGCACGACCATTAATAATCGCGCCGGTGGGGAAGTCCGGGCCTGGAATAAATTCCATTAACTCATCGATAGTAATATCAGCGTTGTCGATCAACGCCAAACAACCGCGCACCACTTCGCCCAGATTGTGCGGTGGAATATTGGTCGCCATACCTACGGCAATACCAGAAGAACCATTTACAAGAAGGTTGGGAATTCGAGTCGGCATTACTGCCGGGATTTGTTCTGTGCCGTCATAGTTAGGCACAAAATCTACAGTTTCTTTATCTAAATCCGCTAACAAGTCATGAGCGATTTTCGCCATGCGGATTTCGGTATAACGCATAGCCGCTGCACGATCGCCGTCTACCGAACCAAAGTTACCCTGACCGTCCACCAGCATGTACCGCAATGAAAATGGCTGCGCCATACGAACGATGGTGTCGTATACAGCGGTATCACCATGCGGGTGATATTTACCGATCACATCACCTACCACACGGGCAGATTTTTTATAGGGCTTATTCCAATCGTTATTCAGCTCGCTCATGGCGAACAAAACGCGACGATGCACAGGCTTCAAGCCATCGCGTACATCGGGTAATGCACGTCCCACGATTACGCTCATGGCGTAATCGAGGTAGGACTGCTTCATTTCGTCTTCAATACTTACCGGTGAAATTTCTTTTGCGAATTCGACCATGGGAATACAGCGTTCCTTTTAAATAAGGCTTTGGTTATTAAATAAAGCTAGATTATGAGTCTAAAACTGGTGATTGCCAGTTAACGCAAGTGGCTGAAAAAAGCGAAGTTTTTACACTTCCACCCCTGCCAAAATAAAGGCCGCAATACTACCACAAGCAGGTGCGTTTAGGCACTGTTTGCCGCATCCAAAATACTCTCTCGGCAGAAAGCATAAAGCCGCCCTAAAACGCCGTGTATCAACGAAGTACCTATCTGGAGCAGGCGGTGTTGCGGATGCCAATTGAGATGTCGCCAAAATTTTGGCTGGCGGCAAAAGCTTTCCGCACATCAGGATCAGAATATGCCAGCCAGTTGACAGATACCGGCTTAAGAAAACCGAAAAACTCCTATAACATACTGATTTAACGTGTATTTTTATTTCAAACATGCAGTGGCACACTTTTCGCTTAAGTGCATGCAAGGAGAAAATTCATTCAGTCCGACCTGTAAAAAAGGTGACTGAAATTCAGCACTTAACAAGGTAAAAAATATGCGGGATATGACATTGTTGAACGGTAGCCAAGTGGTTTCCATTAGCTACAAAGCACCGCTCACACCCGAAGAAGAGATTGAAGCTAAAGCCAGGATTATTCAGGCTCTGCAAATGACTCTCGAACCTAATGAAGTACTGACGATTTTTTTCAAACACATGCAGACAATATTGCCGTTAGGTGGCATTCAGTTTCGTTTTGCTAATAACAAGGATATAACCAAGCTGGGGCGCGATTCACTCCACCATTGCGATTATCGCCTCACCACCGATGAAGGCTATCTGGGCGAAATTATTTTTAATCGCAGTAAACGTTTTGCTGAAAGTGAACTCACCACCATTGAAATACTACTAGGCGCCCTCGTCTATCCACTGCGAAATGCATTGCGTTACCACGCCGCCTTACAAATGGCATTACTCGACCCACTCACTCGCCTGGGTAATCGTACAGCTCTGGATAATGCCCTCCGCCGCGAATTACAGTTAGCGGAACGTCATCATCATGAATTGTCTCTGCTAATGATTGATGTAGACCATTTCAAGCGCATTAATGATGATTACGGCCATGTGCGTGGCGATGAAATCCTGCAGCTAATTGCTCGCACTATTGAAACTGTGTGCCGCGAAACTGACATAAGCTTTCGCTACGGTGGAGAAGAGTTTGTCGTTTTGTTGCCTAAAACCAGCGATTCGGGGGCAAGAATTATCGCCGAACGGCTACGCAAAGAAATTAACAATATTACTTTGGGGAAAAATGAGAACACCATAAAACCCACGGCAAGCATCGGAATAAGTACACGCGAGTCTTCACAAAAAGAAGACATCAACGACTTATTTGATCGCGCAGATAAAGCGCTGTACCTAGCGAAACAAGCCGGTAGAAATTGTGTGAGAGATTTGAATGATGTAGCGACCGCTTAGCTTAAATATTCTTTAAGTTGAAATATTAAGCAGCCAGATTAGTAAATGCTAATCTGGCTTTTTTTATTTCTAAAGGAACATTATTCCGGTTTAGGTTTACGCGGCGCGGGTTTACTTCTACGAGGTGGTGCAGAAGCTGCGCGCAATTTATTTTCGTGACGCGCACGCTGACTTTTTTCATCGCGGGATTGTGGCATTAACTTGGTGTGCGTATCTTTATCGAACCCGGCAGTTAAGCACAAATCAGCAATTTCCCTTTCGCCAAGCTCAGTCCATTGGCCAACACGTACATGCGAGGGAATAAAAATATTCGCATAACGCACGCGCTTCAAGCGGCTCACCTTCACGCCTTGGGATTCCCACAAACGACGCACTTCACGGTTGCGACCCTCCATTACCACGCAGTAAAACCAACGATTGCGCGACTCTCCAGCGCCGTCAACAATATCCGTAAAACGTGCAACACCATCATCCAGCAAGACGCCTTCTAATAACGCACGCTTCATCTCATCATCAACATTGCCCTGGATGCGCACAAGATATTCGCGATCAATAACTGATGACGGATGCATTAACTTATTGGCCAACTCACCATCGTTAGTAAACAACAATAAGCCGCTGGTATTAAAGTCCAAGCGCCCGATAGAAATCCAACGCTCACCGCTTAGAGATGGTAAACCATCGTAAACAGTGCGGCGGCCTTCCGGGTCTGAACGCGAACAAATTTCACCCTCCGGCTTGTTGTACAAAATTACTCTGCGACGAGTGGCTTCAGTGCGCTGCACAACACGTTTACCGTCTACAAATAATTTATCGGTTGGTGTTACGCGATCGCCTAATTTAGCAATGCGATCATTTACCTTCACTTGACCGGCTTCGATCGCACGTTCCATTTCACGACGTGAACCTATGCCTGCGCGCGCTAAGACTTTTTGCAGCTTTTCATCCGCGGAGTCAGGCGCATCATTAGCATCTGAATCTACAGCGAAATTTTGTTTAGCGACTTTCTTATCGCCAAATTTTTCAGATCGTGCGTCACGCTCTTTTAATTCAGGTTTTCTTTTAGACGAATGCTTCGCTTTAAATTCTGCCGATAAATTATCAGCAGCTTTTTTGCGCGTGGCTTTTTCAGTAGCTGCCGCAAAATACTCGGCAATCGCTGGCTTCACAGCCTTGGCGGGTTGGTCGCGATTTGCACTGACAGAATTGCTGCTACCAGCTTTTTTGCCCTTGGGGGAATCGGGGCCTTTTGATGCACCATCAAAAGTAGGGTCAGTTTTTTTTACCATAGTGTGTTACAAGCCAAGGTGATTACTACCTGAGCGTGCTGTCTTCCTCATCAATATTTTCATCTTCATCAACCGCAACTTCTGCGCTCGATTCTGTATTTACTAATGGTGATTCGTTTTCATCTGCATCGACAAAAGCCTCTTCACCATCCACAAACTCTTCCGGTTCCTCGCTGACAGCCGCATCAACAACAGCTTCGGCAGATGTATCAGGAATTACTTCATCATCTTTTTCACCCAGACCTTCTTCGTCACCGAGGTTGAGCACATTATTTAACTCATCCAAATCGCGAATTTCACTGAGTGAAGGCAAATCTTCCAGATTTTTTAAATTAAAATAATCGAGGAATTGGCGAGTGGTTGCATAGAGCGATGGGCGACCCGGCACATCGCGATGACCAACTACCTTTACCCAATCACGCTCCATCAAGGTTTTCATAATATGCGAGCTAACAGCCACTCCGCGAATCTCTTCAATATCGCCACGCGTGATCGGTTGACGATAAGCAATAAGTGCGAGAGTTTCCAAAAGTGCGCGCGAATATTTTTGTGGTTTTTCATCCCACAAGCGATTCACCCAAGGTGCCAATTCTTCACGCACTTGAAAACGCCAGCCAGATGCTACTTCTTTTAATTCAAATCCGCGCTCGGCATTGTCGGCTTGTATATCTTGCAATGCAGCAAGCACCTCATCTTTTTCCGGCGCAACTTCTTCATCGAATAATTCCAGAATGCGCGCAATTGTCATGGGCTGCGCCGCTGCCAAAATTGCACCTTCGACAATTTTGCGCAACATGGCTCTATCAACCGGTTGTTGAGTCACTGCAACGGTTGCAGGCTCACCTGCTTCTTCTCTTAAATCAGCTGTGCTCGCCGCATCATCTACGCCGACTTCTTCAGGCTCGAGATTGTCAGGTTCCAGATTTTCTTCTGCTGTTAATGTTTCGTCTGTCATTGCATTCTTGCTTTTAGGTGGATAGGGCCAAAGGATTCGCTTTGCACAATTTCAACCAGAGATTCTTTAATCAATTCCATAACCGCTAAAAAAGTCACCACTACACCCAAACGTCCTTCCTCTACTTTAAACAAGCTTACAAAGGGAACGAAATGATTATTAGCGAGCCGATCCAATACTTGCGCCATACGCTCACGGGTGGACAATTTTTCTTTTGATACATGGTGGCTTTCAAACATATCTGCACGACGCAAAACTTCTGAAAGCGCTAGCAGAAGCTCTTGCAGCTCAACGTCAGGATCGAGCCGTGTTAAGTTGCGGTCCGGTGCCTGGGCTGAGGCTTGATACAAATTACGACCGATACGCGGGATGGTATTAAGATCCTCAGCCGCCTGCTTAAAGCGTTCATATTCCTGCAACCGGCGTATAAGCGACGCACGTGGATCATCCTCTTCTTCTGCCTCTTCACTTGAGCGCGGCAACAACATCCGGGACTTAATTTCCGCGAGCATCGCTGCCATGACCAAATATTCCGCAGCCAATTCAAATTGGCTGGAATCCATCAAATCCACATAAGCCATGTATTGGGTGGTAATTTCGGACACATTAATGTCCAAAATATCGATATTTTGGCGCCGAATAAGGTAGAGCAACAAATCCAGCGGGCCTTCGAACGCCTCAAGGAAAACCTCAAGTGCATCTGGCGGTATATATAGATCCTGCGGTAGCTGGGTGTAAGCCTTGCCATGGACCATCGCAAAAGGCATTTCACCTTGGGTTGGACGAGAATGAGGCTCAACAACAGCTTCTTCGCTTTCCACTACCGGCGCAGTGTCACCTTTTATAGGCTCCATAGGCTCGGCGACAAGCGCAAAATCACTGTTTTCTTCGCTGGATGAATTCACTGGCTAGTCCGACTTATACAATAGTAGCGACCCATAACCCGAAGGTTCATGGCCCGCAAATGAGTCGGGCATTATAGCCATAAGAGCGGGACAGAGCCATTAACAATTAGGCGTGTCCAGATTGAGCCTAAAGAAACAAGCTGCCAAGCGAGCTGGGCCGACGTACAATGCGCGCCTTTTATCTGGCCGTTTGAAGCCGAGCCATTGTTTTTAGGAAAATATTATGACCGTCTTACCTCCCTGCCCAAAATGTAGCTCAGAATTCACCTACGAAGACGGCAGTTTATACATTTGCCCCGAGTGCGCTCATGAGTGGCCCGCGGGCGAAATAATTGCCACAGAAATGACCAAAGTATTTAAAGATGCAAACGGAAATATTCTGCAAGATGGCGACACAGTAACGGTGATTAAAGACCTAAAAGTAAAAGGCACATCCTCATCAGTAAAAGTCGGCACCAAAGTGAAAAATATCCGTCTAGTCGATGGCGACCACGATATAGATTGCAAAATTGAAGGCTTCGGTGCGATGAAACTGAAATCGGAGTTTGTGAAGAAGGTGTAGTTATTTTGTAAGCGAGATTCATTCTAGAGTCGAAATCCATTTTGCTAAAACCAAATCCGTAGCCGCTTTTAAAGTGCTAAAAGCAAGCTCCGGATTTTCCTTAGCATCATTAAATTCCATCACTGCGGGCAATGCGAGGTCATCGGATATCAAGCAAACGGCGAAAAATCTCCTCTCCCCTGCCGAACTAATTCTGGAGAGGCACCCGTTAAATCAATAATAGTTGTTGGATCAATTCCGCAGTAGCCACCGTCGATAATTAACTCTACGTGTTTTTCTAAAACATCGCGTATATCGTAGGGATCGGATAAAGGATATTCATCGCCGGGCATTAACAAGGTACTTGTCATTACGGGTTCGCCCAATTCTTCGAGCAGTGCTAACGCAATTAAATTGTCGGGCACACGTAAGCCAATTGTTTTGCGTTTAGGGTGTAGTAAACGACGCGGAACTTCAGCGGTCGCTTCTAAAATAAAAGTGTATGCACCCGGTGTGTAATTTTTAATAAGTCGATAAGCAACGTTGTCTACACGTGCATAAGTTGCCAACTCAGAAAGATCGCGACACATAAGTGTGAAATTATGATCTTTATCTAATTTACGCAAAGTGCGAATGCGATCAAGCGCGTCTTTATCACCTATGTGGCAACCTAACGCATAAGCAGAATCGGTTGGATAAACAACGACACCACCTTTGCGAATTATATCTGCCGCTTGCACGATTAGACGATGCTGCGGATTTTCAGGATGAATTTGAAAAAACTGGGCCATCTCATTAATTTCCTTCATCAAATAAATAATTACGCAGCGAAACCGAGTAATTCCCACACCGGACGACAAGCCTGTGGGAGCGCGGGAAAACATCCCAGCTCTTGCCAAGCTTGACCAGGCAAATGAAAATCGCTGCCGCAGGACGCCGCTAAATTATTAGCTGCAGCAATGCATGCTAAATCTTCAGTCACTGGATGAGCTTGCATTCCACTCACAACCTCCAATGCATCACCTCCCGCTGTAGCAAAATCTTTAATAAGTGCGCACATTTTTGTGCGCGTTAATTCGTATTTGCAAGGGTGCGCCAACACCGCAACGCCACCCGCTGAATGAATCCAGTCGATGACTGTTTTCATTACCGGCCATTGATATTTAACGTCAGCAGATTTACCCGCGCCTAAATATTTTTTAAACGCAGCATTAATATTATTCACTGCACCTACATTGACTAAATATTGGGCAAAATGTGGGCGACCAACATAGGCATTACCTGCAAGCGCTTGCGCACCTTCGAGACTACCCACAATTCCCGCCTTCGCAAGACGTACAGCTATTTGTTCTGCACGACCAGAGCGAGATGAATTTTGAAAATCTACAGCGGCGTTTAATTCTGGTGAATCTCGCCTGAAACCTAATCCGACGATATGCACGCCACCCTTCCCCCATTGGCTGGAGAACTCAATTCCATTTATCAATTTAATCCCATGTTCGTCAGCTGCTTTTTGTGCCAAAGGTAAGCCTGCTATGGTATCGTGGTCAGTTAATGCCAAGACGTCTACCTCGCGCTCTTTAGCGCGCGCAATAAGCATTTCGGGACTTAAAGCGCCATCTGAAAAGTGGCTGTGGCAATGTAAATCAAATTTCACGAGGTCATTCCAAAGTGGCCTTAATCATTACCCATGCAACTGTTAAACTGGGCGTGTTTGCCCATTATGACCGAGACTAACGATGACCGATAATCTTTCTACTGATAATTCTAACAAAGAATCAGTAAATACTCAGGAGAATGGCTCCATTCAAGTTCCAAAGACCGCACGAAAAAAAGAAAACATGTTAATCAATATTGTGATGAACATTGTTATTCCTTCGCTCATCCTCACCAAGCTCAGCGGCCCGGATTACCTTGGCCCCGTATGGGGATTAGTCGTAGCATTGGCATTTCCATTCGCATATGGGTTACGAGATTTTATTGCTAATCGTAAAATAAATTTTTTCTCGGGTTTGGGGATTGTGAGCGTTTTGCTTACGGGTGGAATCGGGATACTGAAATTACCGACAGAATATTATGCAATTAAAGAAGCAGCGATTCCCGGGATCATTGGATTGCTGGTATTACTTTCTACAAAAACACGCTTTCCTTTGGTTAAAACATTTATTTACAACGACACCATACTCAACGTAGATAAAATTGCCGCCGCCTTGGAAGAACATAAGAAAACCGAGCTCTTCGAGAAAACCTTGCGTCTCGGTTCCTACTTAATTGCGGGTTCATTTTTTTTATCTTCTACGTTAAATTATATTCTTGCAAAAATAATTGTTATGAGCCCTGCTGGAACTGAGGCATTCAATATTGAAGTTGGCAAAATGAATTTCTACAGCTTCCCCGTCATTGCTGTGCCCTCAATGATCATTATGGTTGGAACATTGATGTATATTTTTCGCAGTATACGTTTACTAACCGGGCTGACCTTCGAAGAAGTCCTGCACGACACCAGCAAATAATTCAAAGAGATTTTTTATGCTTTACGCCATCATTAGTGAAGACGTTGTTGATAGTTTGGAAAAACGTAAACCTGTGCGCCCTGATCATATTGCTCGCTTGCAAGCTTTAACAGACCAAGGCCGCTTGGTGTTGGCGGGGCCGCATCCTAAAATCGATAATGAAAACCCTGGTGACGCAGGCTTTAGTGGCAGCCTCGTTGTTGCGGAATTTAATTCCCTTGCAGATGCGGAACAGTGGGCAAGTCTCGATCCCTATGTTGCGGCAGGTGTGTACGCAAAAGTCATCGTAAAACCCTTCAAGAAAGTTTTGCCTTAATCTACTTTGCCTTGATTCCCTAAGGATTTCGCATGAAAAAAATAACACTCGCGCTCTTTGCTATTTCAACACTCAGCATCGGATTCTCACCTACTAGTTGGGCGGAAGATAGATACGTGACTGATGTTATCTACATTCCCCTGCGTTCGAACAAAGACAACCAGGCAACCATCATAAAAAATGGTTTGCCTACGGGTACCCGCTTGAAATTATTACGCGAAGAGGAAGACGCGAATAAAAACAAATGGTCTCTGGTGATCACAAATGAAGGAATTGAAGGCTGGATTCGCAGCCAGAACTTAATAGCAGAACCTACGGCAGCAATGAAGCTTGCAGCTTTAACTTCTGGCCCTTCCGATATGGTTGAGCTGCAAAAACAAAACATCGCCTTGAAAAATGATTTGGCGAGCGCACAAGCTTCGCTACAAAACGTCACGAAAGAACTTGAAGAAATTCGTAAGTCGCCGACATCCGATATCAACATGGAGCAAGAAAATCAAAATATGCATCGTGAAAACCAGATGCTACAAACCGAGCGCGATCTATTGCGAGCCCAAAACGATCAGTTAAAAAGTAGTGATAACTACAGGCAACGTATTTATGGCGGTGCGCTTATTGTGGCTGGTGTAATGTTATCGTTTATTTTGCAGATGTTTGGTAAACGTAGACGCCGCTCAGACTGGAATTAAACGCGTGAAAAATACTACTGCTTCCATTGCCGCTACTGCACTTAGTGTCAATTTAAATAAAATTGCGCTCATTCGTAATTCTCGCGAAGGCAACTACCCCAACGTAGCAACTCACGGTGAGGCTTGCCTTGCTGCGGGTGCGGATGGGTTAACAGTGCACCCACGTCCTGATCAACGTCACATTCGCCCTCACGATGTGTATGAACTTGCTGAATTATTGAAAGATAATCATCAAGCTGAATTTAATATTGAAGGAAACCCGTTCGCTGAAAAAATTGGTGACTTTCCGGGATTTATTCGTTTGGTGCTGGATACAAAACCTGAACAATGTACGTTAGTGCCTGACAGCAACGCTCAACTTACATCTGATCACGGTTTTGATTTAAAAAAGTCCGGCGAGCAATTAAAGCCTGTGCTCGCTCAACTAAAAGAAGCTGGCGTTCGTGTGAGCTTATTTATGGACCCGGATCTTGAGCAAATTGAACTAGCAAAAGCGTTAGGTGCAGACCGTATAGAACTATATACGGGGCCCTACGCCGAAGCCTATAGATCGCAAGATAAAAATTTTGAACAACTTTTTCAACGCTATTTTGCAGCGGCAGAACACGCGGCAAAAATTGGTATTGGCTTGAATGCTGGCCATGATTTAAATCTCGACAATCTCGCCCACTTTCGTAATGTTCCGCAACTATTAGAGGTGTCCATCGGGCACGCACTCACTGTTGATGCAATTGCCATGGGGCTGGACAAAGCTGTTCGTGCCTACAAGCACCTTTGCACACACCAGAGCTATTCGTAATTCCTATGAGTAAAGAACACGACACACAAAAAGAGCGTGGCGACAGCCAAGCATATCTAGAAAAGAAGAAATTTTTTGACGGCCTATTAACTGTTTATGGTCGCAAACCAGTATTGGAAGCATTGCAAGATAAATCAACCAATATCCACCGACTACATTTAGCTGAAAGCAATAAATCTGCAGAAATTTTGAATGACATTATTAAAATCGCCAAAGCCAAAGGCGCTGAAATTTTATATCACAGTCGTACCGAACTTTCACGCATATCTAAAAATTCTAGCCAAGATCAAGGTGTTGCCGCGGATTTAATTTGCCGCGGGTTTCAAACTTACGATAATTTCCTTCAAACCAACATCAACAAAAAATTTACCCTTTTGGCACTAGATGGTATTAGCAATCCGCAAAATCTCGGCATGATTATTCGTTCGGCTTGCGCTGGAAATATTGATGGAATTCTATTGCCGCAACACGGCAGCGCGCAAATTGACCCCCTCGTTATTAAAGCGAGTGCAGGAACTGTATTTCGCGCACCTATATTGCGGTGCAAAAATCTTGCAGATGCGCTAAAAGAATTTAAAACGGCGGGAGCGGCAATTTGCGGATTATCATCACACGCAAATTCCACTTTGAAGGAATTTACACCTGACCAAGCTTGTATCTATGTATTGGGTAATGAATCAGACGGCGTTTCAAAAGAAGTGTCACAACTTTGTAATGAAAGTGTTCGTATTCCAATGAACAACGGTGTGGAAAGTCTGAATGTTGCAGTCACTGCTGCGCTTATCGCATTTCGCTAAACGCGCAGCTTTAACCATTGAAAATCAAAAATTATTTATCAGGTGCGTACTCTTTACCGAGTCGCATTAGCATGCCTACAAACACATCTACCGGTTGTGCCCCCTGAACTAAATGTTCACGATTTATTACGATGCTTGGTACTGCATTTATACCGAGATCTTGCCACTGCTTTTCCAACTCACGAACTTCTTTGCTGAACAAATCCGTTGTTAAAATTAATTCCGCACGATCCTTATCCAATCCTAATTGGTCAACAATATTTATTAGCACCTGTTGGTCACTCGGATTTTTACCCTCCGTGTGATATGCAGTCAAAAGCGCTAACTTAAGTTTACGCTGCGTGTCCAAACCCAACTCCGTTTCTGCCCAATACAATAGACGATGCGCATTAAAACTATTCCAAATATGCTCACGCTCACCAAACGTAAATCCGATTTCCTCTCCTCGTTTACGCAAATGTTGTTGGTTTCCCTCTATACGCTCAGAATCCATACCGTATTTTTCAGAAAGATAATCAACCAAATTTTTACCTTCTTTCGGCAACTGAGGGTTTAATTCAAAAGGTTGGAAGTGCAATTCATAGTGAATAGTGCTGCCCACTAGCTCCAGCGCTCTTTGAAAAGATCCAACTCCGATTGCACACCAGGGGCAATTGATATCTGAAATAAAATCGATTCGCATAATTCAATCCTCGCAATTGGTTGGCGTCATTTATCCTACTCCATTTGCTTTAACAGGCGAACTATTTACTTAAAATCTGAATTACAAAATAGAAAAAGGGCCGCATAGCGACCCTTTTTCTTCGGAAACCCCAACTAACTTATAACTTATAACCATCTTCCTCATGCAGACTGATGTCCAATCCAACTGACTCCTCATCTTTGTTAACACGCAAGCCGCCCGTCAACAGACTGGTTAGTTTCAATACCAGATAAGTCACCGCGACTGTAAACACTAGCGTCGAAACAATACCAATTACTTGAACTTGTAATTGTTGACCAATAGATTCTATTCCCGCAGCAAACCCCAAACCACTGAATGCACCCAATTGTGTCGATGCAAAAATACCCGCCATAAAGGTACCTAAAATGCCGCCCACACCATGCACGGGGAATACATCTAGCGAATCATCGACCCTCCAAACGCGCTTCACTAATTGCGTCATAAAGAAACATACGACACCGGCTACGAGACCTATAACAATAGCCCCGCCAGGCCCAACGTAGCCAGAAGCAGGTGTGATGGTACCGAGACCTGCGACCATACCCGTTACAATACCCAATACACTTGGTTTTCTAAACTTCATCCACTCAATGGTCATCCAAGCTAAAGCGCCTGATGCTGCAGATAAATGTGTCACGAGCATTGCCATAGCCGCATTTGCGTTGGCTCCCAAAGCACTGCCTGCATTAAAACCAAACCAGCCCACCCACAGGATACCGGCACCCGTAACGACCATAGTCATATTGTGTGGAGGCATAGCCACAGTGGGAAAACCATTACGCTTTCCAATGACCAACGCGGCAACTAATGCACCAACACCCGCCGTGATATGCACAACCGTACCACCAGCAAAATCCAGCAAACCCATTTTGTACAGCCAGCCTGAACTGCTCCACACCCAATGACAAATCGGCACATAACAAAGTAGTAACCAAAGCGAGGAAAAAATTAACATCGAAGAAAACTTCATTCGCTCAGCGAAAGCACCCACAATTAACGCAGGAGTTATCACCGCAAAGGTCATTTGATACATCGCAAATAATGTCTCCGGAATGTCACCCCAAAGATCATCCTTTTTAATAGATGCTAGAAACACTTTGCTGAAATCACCGATATATTCATTGCCCGGACCAAACGCCAGGCTGTAACCAACAATTACCCATAACAGTGAAGCCAGTGCGGCAATAGCAAAACATTGCATAAGAACTGAAAGCACGTTTTTTACACGCACCAGGCCTGCATAAAATAATGACAACCCAGGCAAGGTCATAAATAGCACCAAGGCACTGGCGGTGAGCATCCACGCGGTATTAGCATTATTTAAAACGGGAGTTGCCGTATCGGCAAAAGCCGAAGAGCTCAAAGCTGCTATAAGCACAAATACGGATTTAACGATCTTCTTCATAATCACACCTTATGATTTTTATCTGCATACAGACTTATAGAGTGATAAAACTGCCCCAAATTGATTCAACTGCCAGCAACTCAGGTTGTATTTATTAAAATTTAGATGAATTTTGCCTGCTTTTACACTCTAAATTTCCCAAAAAAGGGCAAGATTCAGAAGTTCTCAATAGGCAAAAAGGCGATAGCACTAAGCATGCCATTAATTTTTATCTTTTTAATTCAGTAAGTTATCAACTAGCTGACTTCGACAGTAAACAAATAATGCACCAATATAAGTCAAACACTATTTCATTGGCACAATATTGAACCGTTTAACTCCTGAGTCACATAGGATTTACTTTTTAGGACGAAATGACGCTACCGCAGCATTTAACTTATGCACAACAAGTTCATCCTCTCCGTAAGCCAATTGCTCGTAAAGATCGATCAGTTGAGGCAAGTTAGAGGAAAACTCAGCCCGCCTTGATATAACCCGATTAATAAATTGCCGTGGAGTTTCACCAGGTAGTGGAGCAAATCCCAACGGCCTTAATTTTTTACATAGGGAGAGATAAATTCTTGCCGATTCAGGTAACTCCTCTTTGGTGTTTTTGAGAACGAGTAGCGCAAACAAAAGGGCGCAAAGCCCAGCTATCAAGCTCATTATAATAATGACAGTACGTGTGACCGAGCTGTCGCCCATCCATTTCTTTAAGAGCGAAGACTGAGTGTCTGAATCAAAATTCAAAACCCACCGAGTCCAATTCAAATTTACCGCATCCCATCGCTCGCGCAGATGCAGAATAAATTTTATGGATGAACCAAAAGGCTTCGCCAAAAATTGACGGTCGGTTTCAGACAATGATTGTTCTATGCCCTGCTGAATACGCTGGGGAGCAACCGATGCTGTTGGATCAAACATCACCCAACCCTTCCCTTCCAACCAGACTTCGGACCAGGCATGAGCGTCGCGTTGACGAACAGTGAGGGAACCATCGACAGAATTAATATCACCGCCTTGGTAACCAACAACAACGCGAGCAGGAATGCCAGCAGCACGCATAAAAAAAACAAAACTACTGGCGAAATGTTCGCAAAATCCCTGCCGGGTGCCCCATAAAAATTCATCTACGACATCTACACCCAAAGCTGGTGGTTTGAGTGTATAAAAAAAACTTTGTTGATAATAAGCCAATACTTTCTCAATAAATTTCTCATTGCTGCCTGTTTCAGCTCGCCAAGCTCGTGCGCGTTCACGCGTTTTAGGATTGCCACTTTTCGGCAGCACCGTATTTTGCGTCAGTTCTTCAGACCTAATTTCATTAAATTGATAATTCAGCGCAGAAACTACGTGATAACTCATTCGTTCATTTACAGGACCAAAGGCTTGTAAACGCATATCCCGCGCAAACGCAATATTATTCGACCAGCTTTTCGGCGCTGCTAATGCATATAGCCAAGATTGTCGACTTGCTTCAGCAATAACATCATACTCAACTTCATCACCTTCATAGGCAATGTGTGATCGTAATTTTTTGCTCGCTTGATTAAATTCATTTTCAAATTTTTGTTCGCGACTTTGCGACCAACGCCGCCCATCAAAATCAGAGAAGACCAAGCTGCGCCAATATAATTTTTCTCGCGCAGGCGAATTATTTAAAAATTTTACGCGGAATGCCACTTCGTTCGATTCCATCAACTCAGAAAAATCTCCGGGTGACATAGAATCGCTCATTCCGGTTTTAGCTTGTTGCGGTGATGGTACAGCCCAAAAAGATCCGAGTCGCGGCATCACCACAAACAAGATCAACATAAACGGTATGGCCTGTAACAATATGTAGAAACCGGGTCGAATACCGCACCAAATAGAGTCTTGCTCAACACGACTGTAAAGCTGCATCAAGGTTGCGCATAAAAGTGTAAGGCAAAAAAAACCGTACAACGCTGCAAGAAAGTGATTGAATTGAATAAATTGTGTAGCCAGAATAAATAGTGAAATAAAAATCAGTAGTACAAAATCGGTGCGATTTTTTAGCTCCAAAAGTTTTAACGTAAAACCGACTATTAATAAACTGACCATTAACTCAAATCGAAATCCTTTACCCAAACTTAAATACAATCCAAAACAGCACCCCAAAACCAAAACGGTTTTTTGTAACTTACCGGGATAATTCCACGCACCCTGAAAAATTTTCCAACGCCAAAAAGCAACACACATCCATACAATAGGAATCCAAACTGGGACACTGATAAAATGCGGAGCCAAAATAAAAATTTGAATTGTTAGGAGCCACGCTAAACTGGTGCGAGAAATTATTTGATCCTGACGCTGGGCAATTGAAGGAGTTACTGCAAACATCAATCATCCTCCTTTGTCCAACCAAACAACGCCAAGGCTGTCAGCGCGCTCAAACGATGTACATCTCCCACACCAATGTCGACAGTGGTATTAGGTAAACGCATCCCGAACTCCATATTTCTATCCGCAAAATAATTCACCCAATAACTCAATTGCGACAGCGCTAATTCAGTATCACGCACATTCATGAGATGCCAATCCAACCAGTAATGCTCACTTTGTAGCGCGCGATAATCTTTTAAGTGCATGCCAGCACCACGGGCATATTGTTTCCATGCAATTTGTGAAATAGGTGAGCCTGGCTGATAGGTTTGAAACCCCTGAAACTCGTCACCTCTTTGCATGGACGTAAAAGTACCCTCAGCGCCCTCACCTACTCCCAGAGGTGGTTTATCTGAAGTAATGGGACGAGGGAAAATTAATGCACGATGATCTAACTCAATATAGGCCCAAGCGCGAATAAGTCCGAAAGGAAAATAACTCTTTAATGTAATGCGTGGTAATTTTGCCCAACCTCGGCGCTTGGCAACAAGTGAAAGTGAAACTCGTAAGGTTTGTCCAGGCGACAGATCGACAAAAACAGGCTCTGCATCTTCAACACTTAATATAAGCCCGTGGTGATGTGTTTTATAAGCCGAACTTAATAGGATATCAAAAGGCGCGGCTTCACCAACACTCACATGTCTTGTGGCATCAGGCATAAAGACTAAACCTAAAAGATTTTTAAAAGCATGTATAACCGATACGAGCATCAAACTCGTTAAAAAAAAAGCGAGACCTAAGATTAAATTATTTTGATAATTGGTCCCTAGCAGCCAGATCAGCAAGATCGTAAATAAAAATGCGAGCCCTTGTCTGCCAGGAAAAACATAAATTGTACGGTGCTGTAATTCAACACGGTTCGCGCGTGGTGATCGCTTTGCAGCCCAACTTTTAAAATAATTTCTTAATCTGACCAAGAGGGTCATTCCTCAAGTGGTAATTCAGGACCTCTGAAAAATACCGTGCAACTAAAAATAAACTTTTAGTTTTTAACGACCGGAACTGAAGACAAAATCTTTTTCATTAGACTTTCTTGTACTATTTGGTGAACCGCACCTTTCGCAATAATGCGATGTGCAACGACGGATGAAAATAAGTATTGTACGTCCTCCGGAACAACATAAGCGCGCTCATGAATAAATGCCCAGGTTTTAGCTGCACGTATTAATGCCATGGCGCCACGCGGCGAAAGTCCCATTAAAATATCGTCAGATGTACGAGTGAAGTGCACTAAACGCTGCACATAATCCACAAGACTGTCAGAGACCTTAACCGCATTGATTGCGCGTTTTATTTCAGGAATTTTATCCGGTGGTAAACAGACTCGTAACTGTGCTAATTGGTCGCGTGGATCACCACCCTTAAATAATAATTTTTCTGTTTCAGCATCGGGGTAGCCCAAACTGATGCGCATTAAAAAGCGGTCCAATTGCGACTCTGGTAGTGGGTACGTACCCATCTGTGACATTGGATTTTGAGTAGCTATCACAAAAAATGGCTGTGGCAATTCGTAGCTCGTGCCTTCGTTGGTCACTTGCTTCTCTTCCATCGCCTCCAACAATGCGCTTTGTGTTTTAGGTGTGGTGCGGTTTATTTCATCGGCGAGTAATACTTGCGTGAAAATTGCGCCTTTGTGAAAGGTAAATTGTTGTTGCTGGGGATCAAAAATCGAAAGGCCTAGAATATCGGCAGGTAACATATCACTAGTGAATTGCACGCGGTTATAGGTTAAGCCAAGAACTTTTGCGAGAGCGTGCGAAAGTGTAGTTTTCCCCATACCAGGCAAGTCTTCGATAAGCAGGTGCCCGTCCGCAAGAAGACAAGTGAGTGCAAGTTTTATTTTTTCTTCTTTGCCAAAAAGAACGCGACCAATTTCACTGACGAGCACTTCAACAAATTTTCTCACAGACGCTTCCTTCTGGTATTAACAAATGAGGAGCAGCTTTAAAAGGGAGTCGTCATTTCTAAATTAAATTCAACCCACGGTTTAAATCCGCAATCAAATCTTTTACCGATTCAAGACCAACCGAAATGCGAATTAAATTTTCAGTGATGCCAGCTTCTACTTTTTGTTCAGGACTTAAACGCCCGTGAGTAGTTGTAGCTGGATGAACGATTGTCGTTTTAGTATCGCCCAGATTAGCGGTAAGCGACATAATTTTAGTGGCATCAATCACTTTCCAAGCAGCTTCACGCTCACCTTTCACGCGGAAGGATAAAACACCTCCAAACGCCGATTGCTGCTTGGCGGCAAGTTCGTGACCCACATGCGACGGCAGGCCCGCATAAAACACTTTTTCGACTTTAGGATGCGTATGCAACCATTGCGCTAATTCAAGTGCATTACATGAATGTGCTTCCATACGCAATCGTAAAGTTTCCAAACCTTTTAAAAATACCCATGCGTTAAATGGACTTAAACTTGGGCCTGCACTGCGAATAAATCCAAGCACTTCGTCAACTAATACTTTTGGACCCGCAACTACACCACCGAGGCAACGGCCTTGGCCATCAATATATTTTGTTGCGGAATGCACAATTAAATCCGCGCCTAGCTCCAGTGGGCGTTGCAATACAGGTGTACAAAAACAATTGTCCACTACCAGCAAAGCATTATGTGCATGAGTAATTTTTGCGAGACGTTGAATATCAATAACGTCGCACAAAGGATTAGACGGAGTTTCTACAAAAACAAGTTTGGACGCAGGCGTAAACGCAGCTTCCCATGCAGCGTAATCAGTAGGTGCAACAAAAGTGGTTGTTACGCCAAACTTTTGTAAAAATTTTGAAAAGAGAACCGTTGTCGTGCCGAACACACTGCGCGAACAAACAATATGATCACCCGATTTTAAAAGCGCAATGCATGTACTCAAAATAGCAGCCATACCTGATGAAGTACCTACCGCCGATTCCGCACCTTCCAGGGCCGCAATGCGCTCTTCAAATGCGCGCACAGTTGGATTGGTGTAACGCGAATAAACATTACCTGCTTGGGCCCCTGAAAAACGATCAGCCGCTTCCTGCGCGCTACCGAATACATAACTCGATGTTAAAAATAATGCTTCGCTATGCTCGCCTTCATGAGTACGCACTTGTCCCGCACGTACAGCTAGCGTGTCTAATTCGTAATTTAATAATTCTTGTTCGAAATTTTCCATTTGCAAAACCTTTACAAAAAATAAGGTATGAAGACTTAACAGGCAAATCCGGCGCTCTGCCTTCCCTCTCCATGGGTAGAGGGGAACTTGAGTGTGAATTTATTTAAAAAATTTGTCTTCTACCCCATAGCCCCATTATGCAAGCCCATGGGCGACTCCGTCTTACCGGATTTCTTTCCGGTTTTCGCCGAATCATTACGTGCTGCGGCTAATTTTTCCAAATAATCTTTGGTTACATCACCACCGATATATTCACCGGTAAATACAGCGCAATCAAATTCGGTAACCTTATTATTGCCTTCGGCCGACGCAGCGATTAAATCGACCAAATTTTGATAAATTAGCCAATCTGCGCCAATTTCTTTACAAACTTCTTCATCGGTGCGGCCATGTGCAATCAACTCTTTAGTAGTTGGCATATCAATGCCATACACGTTTGGATATTTTACCGCCGGCGCTGCTGAGGCGAAATAAACTTTACGTGCACCTGCATCTCTCGCCATCTGAATAATCTGCTGGCAGGTTGTGCCGCGCACAATCGAATCGTCTACTAACAAAACATTTTTTCCCTTGAATTCCAATTCAATGGGATTTAATTTTTGGCGTACCGATTTTTTACGCTGCTGCTGCCCCGGCATAATAAATGTACGACCGATGTAGCGATTTTTTACTAAGCCCTCGCGGAATTTAACACCGAGGCGTTGAGCAAGTGCTTGTCCTGCTACGCGACTTGAATCCGGTATTGGAATGACCACGTCAATATCATGATCTGGTCTTTCACGTAAGATTTTATCGGCAAGTTTTTCACCCTGACGCAAACGCGCCTTATAAACAGAGATTCCATCCATGATGGAATCCGGACGCGCAAAATAAACATGCTCGAAAATACAAGGAGCTAGGCGCGAATACTTGGCGCATTGACGACGATAAAGCTGCCCAGCTTCGGTTACGTAAATTGCTTCACCCGGTTCAACATCATCAATTAAATGAAACCCCAATACATCGAGCGCAACACTTTCGGAGGCAACCATGTACTCTGTGCCCGCCTCTCCTTCGCGCGTTCCGTACACTAGCGGACGAATACCGTTAGGATCGCGAAATGCAATTAAACCATAGCCAGCGATCAAGGTGACAACGGCATAACCACCGGTGATACGATTATGAACGCCAGATACTGCGGCAAAAATATCGTCCGGAGTTGGCTTTAACTTACCTTGTAATTGCAATTCATGTGCGAACACATTCAACAAAACCTCTGAATCTGAATCTGTATTGACGTGCCGCAGATCAGTTTTAAATAGATCTTCACTAAGTCTTTCAGTATTGGTCAGATTTCCATTGTGCGCCAATGCAATTCCATAAGGTGAATTCACATAAAACGGTTGCGCCATGGCGGGGCCGGAACTTCCGGCAGTTGGATAACGCACGTGACCTATACCCATGTTGCCTACGAGGCGTTGCATGTGGCGAGTTCTGAATACGTCTTGCACAAGCCCATTGGCTTTTTGCTGCGCCATGCGGCCGTCCTGACAGGTCACTATACCGGCAGCATCCTGACCACGGTGTTGGAGTATGGTTAGCGCATCATACAACTGAACATTGACGTCGCGTTTACCGACAATACCTACAATGCCGCACATACTTGCTCACCTTTAGTTGAATAAAATCTGAAGTTAAATACATCTGTAGCTAAATAAAACTAAAATTTTGTTAAATCTTGAATAAACTAAAAGAACACAAAAGTAGTTAAACCGCCGTTTTTTCCTCGGAACTGAATAAACTCAGCACCCAGCGCGTAATTCCCGTTGTCGCAGTTTGTACGGCTGACTCGTAGGGCGAAAAATACGGAATTAAACTCGATTGTTGAAACCAGGGGTCATCTTTAATAGGTACAACATTAGGTACATAAATTAAAAAGATAATGACGATGAAGACGCCGCGCACAAAACCAAACAGCATCCCAAGAAGACGATCTGTACCTGATAATCCAGTCGCTTTTACAATCAGGCCAATACAAAAATTTAACAGCGCACCTATCAACAAAACACCGACAAAAACCAAAACGAATGCAGTGATTGCACGTAGAGAGGGTGTAGATATTGCGTCAGTTAAGAGAAATTCAAGACGATTGCTAAACACATTGGCAACAACCAAGGCCACAATCCAGATGACGAGCGATAGCGCTTCTTTGATAAACCCGCGTGCGAGGCTGATAACACTTGATAGCGTCAAAACAATCACTATGGCCCAATCTGCCCAATTCATGCGTCGGATTTCCCCGCTTTACTAAGGTGGCGCATTTTAGCAGAGCCGCCGTCTATCAAACAGCTCTTTAAGCATTTGGTTCGGTATTTCAATGAACGATTTTTGCGACATGAATTTATGGTTGAAAACGCATCACCATTGATTTTATTTTTAAACGCTTATCCATTTCATCCTTTACCGCAAGGGCCTGATTTCTATCCAGTTTAGGACCAATGTAAACTCGGCTTATGGTGTTTCCGTTCGTAGTTGTGGTGCGAACATAAGCTTTCTGACCATCCGCTTGGAGATCATCACGCAACTTGTTGGCAGCTTCTTTAGTAATAAAGCTGCCAACTTGCACTACCCATGCATCAGGCAAGCCTTGATTATTTAAAGGCATTGCCGGCACTGATGACATTTGAGGGCCGGTTACTACAGAATTTGCCGAAGCTGATGCATTTGGTGCGATAGAGCTGGTAACTGCAGAGTCTCCCGCATCGGCGAGATGTTGATCCACCTCAGCTTCATGAGGAACAAACATAGCTTCCGGCGCAGGTGCAGGCTCAATGCCGGGCACAGGTTGCGGAGGCCTAAATTCCTCCGCGACCATAGCGGGGCGTGTAGGAATTTGCGACTTGGTGTTGACCTCGTAATCTTTTTTTTCTTTAAAAAAGCTGGGTAGTAGTAACACGGCTATTGCGGCGAGCACTGCGGCGCCAACCAACCGATGTTTTAATGTATATCTCACTGCATACCTCGTGAAATGTGGGACTCTGCCTGCAAGTATGACAAGGCAGCAGCAACCGTAAAAAAAGAACCAAATACCAAAATCCGGTCTTGTGGTTGCGCTTCGGTTAGAGCGCGTTCCATTAAATTATTTATATCACCGCTTTGCAGCACGTGTTCACCTAAAGACAACAAATCTTGTGTTAATGCTGCAATAGTTGCCGCACGAGGTATTGTTTTTAAATCCAGTAACAACCATTGGTCAACCAACGAAGTAAGATTTGCCAAACTGGCAATTCGATCTTTGTCGCTCATCATGGCGACTATTGCAAAGGTTTGCCCTAACGCGGGTTCTGCCAACAGACGTTTTGAAAAATATTCTGTTGCTGCTGGATTGTGGGCGACGTCCAGAATGAATTCGCGTTCCCGGTAAATAACCTTTTGAAAGCGACCCGCCAAATTGATATTTAACAAAGCGCTTTCAATGTCTGGTTGGCTTAATTTTACATCGAGCAGCTTAACAACTTGCAACGCAGCGGCCAGGCTTGGGAGCGGCAGATGTGGCGCTTGCATATCTTGCAAGTTCACTACATCACCGTGCTGATTTATACCTTGCCATTGCCATTTATTATCATGTTGATGAAAAGAAAAATCGCGGTCAATGAAATAGGATTTGGTGCTCAGTTGTTTTGCGGCATCCACGATCGTTTGCGGAGGGTTTTCATCGGCGCATACGAAAATTTGTCGCTCACGTAAAATACCGGCCTTTTCGCGACCAATAACGTCACGATTATCGCCCAGCCATTCCTGGTGATCTATGGCAATTGACGTAATCACTGCAACATCAGCATCAATAATATTAACGGCGTCCAGGCGGCCACCAAGGCCAACCTCAAGCACAAGGTAATCTACCGCTTGCTGTTTAAAAATAAGTAAAGCCGCAAGCGTGCCGTATTCAAAATAGGTGAGGCTGACTTCTCCAGACGCGGAATAAATTTCCTGAAATGCGGAGCAAATTAATTCATCTTTAACAGGTGTACCGTCAATTTGAATTCGTTCAGCGTAGTGAAGCAAATGAGGTGAAGTGTAAACACCGACAGAAAATTTCGCCTTATGTAACAAACTTGCCGTTGCAGTTACGCAGGAACCTTTACCATTTGTGCCTGCAACAGTGATAACTTTCGCATGTGGATTTAGCAAATCCAATCTTTCAGCAATATTGCGAATACGATCCAAACCTAAATCGATTTCTTTGGGATGACTTTGTTCAAGCCACCCCAGCCATGCTGACAAGGATGTGAATTTCATGAATGGAAATTAATTCAACACAGGACGATTGGTAAATTTAGCGAGAAGGGAAGCGAGTTTGTCGCGCATATCGCGACGGTGGATAATTAAATCAATAGCGCCGTGGTCAAGCAAAAATTCTGCGCGCTGGAAACCTTTCGGCAATTTTTGGCGGATAGTTTGTTCGATAATACCGGGGCCCGCAAAGCCTGCACGTGAACCTGGTTCAGCGATATTAAGATCTCCTAGCAAAGCCAAACTTGCAGAAACACCACCATATACAGGATCAGTCATGACGGAAATGTAAGGAGTGCCTTGCATTTTTAAACGTTCAATAACTGCGGAAGTTTTCGCCATTTGCATTAGGGAAATAAGCGCTTCTTGCATGCGTGCTCCACCTGTTGCGGAAAAGCAAACCAGCGGAATATTTTCCTTTAACGCGAGGCTAGCGGCGCGAGTAAATTTCTCGCCCACTACATAACCCATGGAGCCGCCGTGGAATTTAAATTCAAAGGCGACCGCAACTACCGGCATACCTTTCAATTCACCGCGCATTGCAACCAGCGCATCTTTTTCGCCGGTTTCTTTTTGTGCTGCGATCAAACGATCTTTATATTTTTTAATATCTTTAAATTTTAAACGGTCAATAGGTACAACTTCAGTGGCCAATTCCTGACGATTTTGTGGATCTAGAAAAACATCCAACCGCGTTCGCGCACCAATACGCATGTGGTGGTCGCACTTGGGGCAAACGTCGAGGGTTTTTTCTAATTCAGGCTTGTATAAAACAGCGTCGCATTTGACGCATTTTTCCCAGAGACCTTCAGGAACTTTATTTGAACGTTTTGCTTCAGAGCGAGCAGCAACACCTGGAATAATTTTTTCTAACCAACTCATTGTGAAATCTCTCTTTTAAGTTTTAGCGACGAATCGAGCAACTGATTGTTAAATTTCATCAATCGCAGTGCGAATTCCACTAATAATCTCGCCAACTGCCTTAGCAATTTCAGATGCTGGTTTACCTTCAAGTGAACCCATTTTTTCAACTAAAACACTTCCGATTACGACACCGCTTGCTAAACGCGCAACGGCTTTTGCAGTTTCCGGATCTTTAATACCGAAGCCGACACACACTGGCAAATCAGTGAGCTGACCAAAGGCGGCAAGCTTGGATTTAACGTCATCCACATTAAGATGACCTGCACCCGTTACACCTTTTAGTGAAACGTAATACAAAAATCCGCTCGCATGTTCGGCAATTTTTTTCGCGCGTGCGACGGTTGTGGTTGGTGCTAACAAGAAAATATTATCCAACCCAACAGCATCTAACGCCCCTTTTAATACCGAAACTTCTTCTGGTGGGAGATCAACAGTCAATAACCCATCTACACCTGCTTCTGCCGCTGCTTTCGCGAATTTTTCGTAACCGAAGCGTTCAATTGGATTGGCATAGCCCATTAAAATGACAGGCGTTGTGTTATTGGTCTTACGAAATTCTTTGACCAACTCCAAACTGTCTTTAAGACTGGTGTGACGCAACAAGGCGCGCTCATGCCCTTTTTGAATCACGGGGCCTTCTGCCATTGGGTCAGAAAAAGGAACTCCCAATTCAATAATATCCACGCCTTTGGCAACCATTTCATGCATGGTTGGCAAGCTTACATCCGGTTGTGGATCACCATTAACTATGTACGCCACTAACAGTTTTTTACTCGCGCTTTTTGCTTCAGCGACGCGTGCTTGAATACGACTCATCGTTTTTATATCCCGGCTTTAAATAGTGATGCCGTCAAGGGCAGCAACCGTGTGAATATCTTTATCGCCGCGACCTGAAAGGTTAACGATAATAATTTGATCTTTGCTCATAGTAGGTGCGAGTTTTTCCACGTAGGCAACCGCGTGACTCGATTCCAGCGCTGGCATTATGCCCTCAGTAAGCGTTAATTTGCGGAAAGCGGCCAAGGCTTCATCATCATTAATCGCCACATAATTAACGCGACCAATATCTTTTAACCATGAATGCTCAGGACCCACGCCTGGATAATCCAGCCCTGCTGACACTGAGTGGGTTTCGATAATTTGACCGTTCTCATCTTCCATTAAATAAGTGCGGTTACCGTGCAAAATACCGGGAATACCTACACTAAGTGGCGCAGCATGTTTACCCGTTTCAATTCCTAAACCGCCCGCTTCGACACCATACATTTTTACGGATGTGTCAGTAAGGAATGGATGGAACAAACCAATCGCATTCGAGCCGCCACCGACACAAGCAACTAGGGCATCCGGTAATTTTCCAGTTTGCGTTAGACACTGTTGACGAGCTTCACGGCCAATAATGGATTGGAAGTCACGCACCAATTGGGGATAAGGATGCGGGCCTGCAGCAGTTCCGATAATGTAAAAAGTATCATCAACGTTGGTCGCCCAATCGCGCATGGCCTCGTTCATCGCATCTTTTAACGTGCGCGAACCGGAGGTCACTGGAAACACTTCAGCACCGAGCAATTTCATACGGTACACATTAAGCGCTTGACGCTTGATGTCGTCGGCACCCATATAAACGCGGCATTTTAAACCTAACCGTGCAGCAACCGTTGCGGTTGCGACACCGTGTTGGCCAGCACCAGTTTCAGCAATTACACGAGACTTACCGGTAAATTTCGCCAGTAGAGCCTGACCAATCGTATTGTTAACCTTGTGCGCGCCGGTGTGATTTAAATCTTCACGTTTAAGAAAAATTTGTGCTCCGCCCAATTCACGAGTCCAACGCTCAGCAAGATATAAAGGAGAAGGACGGCCAACATAGTGCGCCATATCTTTATCGAATTCGGCTTGAAAAGATGGATCATCTTTCAGGCGAAAATAAATAGACTCAAGTTCATCCAAGGCATGGACAAGAGTTTCTGAAACAAAACGTCCACCGTAAGGCCCGAAATGACCTTCAGCGTTGGGGAAGTTTTTGTAATCAATAGCGGAATACTGCTTGGTATCACTCACTGCGTTATCACCTATTCAGTTTTCAATTATAAATTCGGTTAGCAATTACTCAGGCGTACCTGGCATTAGCAATGAATTGCGCAACTTTGCGCGGATCTTTTTGGCCGGGAGCGGATTCTACACCACCACTAACATCAACCCCATAGACTTGAGTTGACTGGATTGCTGACGCTATATTTTCGGGCGTTAGACCACCCGCTAAAACGATCGGTCGTACAGACTGCTTTGGAACACGCGCCCAATCGAAAGTTTCCCCTGTGCCGCCGGGAACTCCTGGCCGATAAGCATCTAATAAAATTGCAGATGCACTCAAATATTTATCTATCTCCAGAGCGACATTCAACTCAGGCCGCATCCGAATCGCTTTCATGTAGGGGCGTTGGAACTGATCGCAAAACTCGCGCGATTCACTACCGTGAAATTGCAAAACATGAAGCGAAACATTTGCCAAGACATCATGGATGTAACTTTGATCGGCATCCACAAAAAGCCCTACGACGGTGACAAATGGCCCAACAGATGCCGCAATTGCTCGGGCTTGATCGATAGAAACCGCGCGCGGGCTCGGCCCATAAAATACAAGACCTATGGCATCAGCACCTGCTGCAACTGCTGAGCGGGCGTCATCAACCGATGTTATCCCACAGATTTTTACGCGAATTGCCTTCACCAGCTGATTAACTCCAGCAAAAATGACTCTTAAGGATTTCAAATTTAGGCGGCGATAGTATCAGACTTCTGCGTTAAATACCGCAAATGCCCGATGCTAGCGTCAAACTCCCAACACTAAAAAACTACGGATCAAATATTACGCTCGGCTGCAAACCCACCCACCGCTTCAGGCAAAAATAAAGGGCCCGGCAAACTTGTCGGCAGATTAAATTGCGCTGGAAAATCTACTGACACCAAATAGAGCCCATAGGGCTTTGCCGTTACACCACCCGCGCTCCGATTCCTCGCACCCAATATTTCACCCACCCAAGATGCAGGTTTGTCCCCTGCTCCGACTGCTAAAAGAACCCCAACGATATTACGTACCATGTGATGGAGGAAAGCATTCGCCTGTACCTCCATTACGATCAGATCTCCACGCCGGACCAAGTGTAAGTAAAAAATTTCGCGCACCGGACTCTTTGCCTGACATTGGGTTGCCCGAAAAGAGGTAAAGTCATGCCGCCCCACTAAATACCTTGCAGCTTCTCGCATCCAATGGATATTCAATGGGCGTGACGACCAAGTTATTTGGTCATGTAAAAGCGCCGAAGAAGTTTTGGAATCCGACATCAAATAACGGTAGGTACGGTTGAGGGCACTGAAGCGAGCGTGAAATTGCGGCGGTACATCCGCAGCCCACTTCACCCCCACGGTATTGGGCAAGTGCGGCCGAGTTCCCATAACCCAGGCTTTGAGTGGTCGTTTGGCAAGGGTATCAAAGTGAACAACCTGATTAGTCGCATGAACTCCTGCATCCGTACGACCAGCGCAAACCAGAGTAATAGGTTCGTCGGCGACTTTGGACAGAGCTTGTTCCAGGGCTTGCTGAACCGTTTTCACGCCATTGGGCTGGGTTTGGAAACCATGGAAACCCGTTCCCTTATATTCAATCGCCAAAGCGACACGTTGCATAGCGTCCGGCCATTTTGTATCACCAACAACCTCGCCATTGCGAGTATAGGGCTTTGAGGTAGGAATAAAATTTTCGCTCATAAAATACCTGTAGCCCAGAAACAACAAAGCCTTGCATAGAGTTCATGCAAGGCTTTGAGTGATCAGGCGAATATTAGGCGTCGATGCGACTCAACAAATCCACCGCTTCCTGACGTTGTTGATCGTTACCCTCATGGGCAACTTCCGCCAGGATATCGCGAGCACCTTCACTGTCACCCATATCGATGTAAGCGCGCGCCAAATCCAGTTTAGTGGCAGCTTCATCTGCGTCAGCCATGAAATCAAGCTCAGCATCCAAATCATCTTCAGACAAGTCAGGATCATTAGCCAAACTCTCTGCAGAGAAATCAGAAAGCGCTTGCTCAAAAAGATCATCCTCTACAGCCTCAGCTGAAGCGGCAGACTTATCTGACCCAAACTCATTCGCGGCGATTGTTGCATCACCTGGGATCCCATCAGCCGCATGAAGCTCATCTAGCTCAGCGATTGTCAGATCTTCCTCGTTGATTGCAGATTCGTCGTCCACATACTCATCTGAGAGCTCAGCGTCCAGATTATGCAACCTAGCTTGTTCGGAAGCTAATGGTGCATCAATGTCGAAATCATCCTCTACATTAAGCTCATTAGCATCAGATAACGCGAGAGTTTCAGTTTCTGATTCTTCCCAATTAAATTCTGTATCGTCGAGATCGGTCTCAAGTGAATCATCAAGCTCAACCAACCCTTCGTCCAACTCTGAGTCTGTATCGAGATCATCCAACGACTCGAGCTCTTCAAAGGTGAGATTTTCATCCAAGTCAGCCAAGTCATCATCAAGTGCACCGCGAGATTGTGCATCTTCAAACCGACCATCATCTAACGGATCTTCATCCAGCTTATCCAGCTCTGCATCAAAGCCTTCCATTTCAGTGTCGAGTGCAGCTAGATCAAGATTGTTAACATCTGAGTCGAAATTAAAATCATCGGCATCATTGCTGCTTACAGATTTAACATCTCGCGCGGATGAATCTGGCTCATCCAATTCGTTAAAGTCAAAACTGAATTCTTCCTCAGAATTTGTTTCGATATCATCGGGAAGCTCATGCTCATCAAGATCATCCAGAGCCAGGGAGATCTCTGACAAATCTTCCGGGGCTGATGCTTTGCTCGTGGTTTCTTCCAGATCAAAATCCAACAGGAACTCGTCATCACTGACTGATGATTTGTCAGCGCTAGCCTTATCGTCAAAATCCATGCCGTAATTGGTGGCAGCAGGTTTCAATTCAACATCGTCATCCAGATCCAGGTCAAAACTCAGATCATCAGACTGACCTGCTACTTCTTCATGAGGCAGGTCATCATCAAGATTAAAGTCTTCACCAAAAGCAAGGGGTTCTTCGGCACGGAATTCCTGCGCTTCGCCGACACCTGAGAATTCGCCAGCACCAGGGATGTTAGCGCGCAGCTCTTTTGCACGACCTAAAGCAAACGCGGTCGCCAATGGCAGGATAGCCGCGTAGTGTTTGTCAAAAGCAGGCAGGTTTTTAGTTTGAGAGTAAACTTCCAATAACTTCAAACGAATTTCAGTGGAAGATGGATCTTTCGCCAAGCCGTTAAGAAGCATCTCCTCTGCCTGGTCAAATTTACCGTAAGCAATATAGATATCAGCTTCACCTACCACGTCACCGGTTTCGGCAACTGCGGTAGTGTCTTCGTCAAACAAAGAAGAGTCTTCAGAAACAGCCTCGGAATTCGCTTCTTCCTGCGGCTGATTAAAATGGTCGAAATTTGGTTCTGACGTAAATAAATCATCCGTATTTTGGTAGCTTTGGCCTTCCTCGGCTTCAGACTTTCGGCGGCGTATTACCACAAATGCTATAGCCGCGAGTATCGCCGCTAAACCCAAGCCTACGTATAAAATATTGTCGAACAATTTATCGACAATAGATTTTTCAGGTGCAGGCTTTGGAACTGTTTTTGCGGCTGGTTTTGCAGCTGGTTTTTTTGGTGCAACAGAGGTTGCTGACGCAGCAACTGGTGCTTCTGCAGGTACTGATGCAGCCGAGGAAGCTTCACTCACCGCTGGCGGCGGAACAGCTACTTGAGGCTCAGTCGGCTTAATGTCTGCAGGAGGAATCTCAGCAGGCTTTTCTGGTTGCTTGGCTGAATTTAATTGCAATGCGCGCAGTTTTTCATTGCTTACATCAACCAGACGCTGCATGGTTTTAACTTGATCTTCAAGATCGCGTACACGAGAAGATAATTCGGTTTTTTCAGATTTGGCTTTTTCCAACTCTTCGAGCGTAGCTGCAAGTTCTGATTCCAACGCTTTGCCAGAACCTTTGTTTGCACCACTACCCTGTCCATTTCCGGTTTTATCTTTTGAAGTTGGTGCCTCTAACTTGACGCGCCCGGCGGTGGCTTCAGCTTTAGGTTGATCGCTCGTGGTTCTGCGAGAAGCATCTAGTTGCGCACCCAAACCATCACCAGAAGACTGCGACCACTCTGCAACCTGGGTATTGAACTGGCGGACCGCTTCGGATTGGGTAATGCTATTGATTTCACCAGCATCAGGTACTCGAAGCACCTGACCTTTTTTCAATAAATTAATATTTCCGCGAATAAATGCATCAGGATTTAAACGCTGTAAGGCCAGCATGGTTTGATGCACATTGGTACTGGAATCCGGGCGGACGGCAAGTGCGATATCCCAAAGGGTATCTTTACCACCTACTGGCCCGTAGGTGCCGACCGCCGCTTTAGACTTTTTTGCGAGCTGATCCTGCTCTGCAATAATGTCAGGTTTTTCTTCTGCAGATTCAGCATCTACCGCAGCCTGCACTTCATCGGCAAGTGCCTGTGAGGCACGATTTGATTGAGGCACAGAAGTAGGTGCAGCCTGAACGACGCCTGGAGCCTTGTCATCAAAAGTGGGCAAATCCATCAACAAGGTGTATTCACGTAGCAGACGTCCAGATGTCCACTTGGCTTCGAGTAGGAAATTCAAATAGGGTTCGCGCACGGGGTTGGTAGACGTGATGCGCACTACCGGGCCGCCGGGGTTGTCCAATGCGACTTCGAATCTAAATTCGGAGTAGAAGTGAACATAATCCAAACCATTTCGCTCAAAGTCAGCCGCTGAACCAAGTGCAACAATGATTTGCTCTGGCGACAAGCCTTTAGTGTCCAATAACTGAACTTCGGCACTAAGTGGCTGATTGAGGGGTGATTTTAACTTAATCTCACCCAATCCTAATGCACTGGCAAAATTTGACAGTGTAAGAGAAGCGAATCCACAGGCTAATACCAATTTACGAAGATGCATAGGGGTGATCCTTTATTATCTCCCAGATGAAAGACTTAATATAATTCTGGCAATGAGTTGCAGAAAAAACGCATTAAGACCCGAACTGGATATTGTATGCGGTAAAGCAAACCTCGAATAAATATTCACTATCTTTCGTAAGTATTCATTATAAATAGCTTTTTATCAACTCTAGAGCAACATTTGAAGCTCAAGAGACCCGTTTTTTTACACATTTTTTGACGCTTCAGAGCAAAAAAGTCCAATTTCAGCTTCTCCATTGAGACGACACTGGCAAAAACTTCTACATAAAATAAAAACCCTCAATAATCGAGGGATTATTGAGGGTACTTAAAGGACTGCTTTAAGTTGGTGGATCAAGCTTCTTTGAGTATGTGTAACACACGACGCAAAGGCTCAGCCGCCCCCCACAACAATTGATCGCCCACAGTGAACGCTGACAAATATTGTGGCCCCATATTCATTTTACGCAAACGCCCAACAGGAATTTCCAAGGTTCCGGTAACTGCCGTTGGCGTTAGATCGCGCATACTACTTTCGCGATCATTTGGTACAACCTTAGCCCATTGGTTGGCATTTGCAATTAAGGCTTCAATATCTGCGATGGGAACATCTTTATTCAACTTAATTGTTAGGGCTTGAGAGTGGCAACGCATAGCGCCAATTCGGACGCACAAACCATCTACCGGAATCGGATTTCCGTCGCGCCCAAGAATTTTGTTGGTCTCGGCCTGCCCTTTCCACTCTTCTTTGGACTGCCCGTTTTCCCATTGCTTATCAATGTAAGGCAATAAGCTTCCAGCCAATGGATGCCCAAAGTTGGCTTTAGGCAAATCATCACCACGCATAGTTTCAGCAATAATACGGTCGATTTCCAAGATGGCGGACTTCGGATCAGCCAATTTATCTGCAACAGAAGAATGAAGGCTACCCATTTGCGCAATCAACTCACGCATATTCTGGGCACCAGCGCCTGAGGCTGCCTGATAAGTCATGGAGGAAACCCACTCCACCAAACCAGCGTGGAACAGGCCGCCCAAACCCATCAACATCAAACTCACGGTGCAGTTACCGCCGATGTAATTTTTTACACCTTTAGCAATACCATCTTCAATAACATTCTGATTCACTGGGTCCAGAACAATAATCGCATCGTTCTGCATGCGCAGACTGGACGCAGCATCAATCCAGTAACCTTTCCAGCCTGATGACCTTAGTTTTGGGAAAATTTCATTGGTGTAATCACCACCCTGACACGTGACAATGGCATCCAATTGCTTTAAATCATCAACAGAATAAGCATCTTTCAATGCAGGCAATCCCGTCGCAACTGCTGGCGCAGCGCCGCCAATATTAGAAGTGGTAAAAAATACAGGCTCAATATTCGCAAAATCATTCTCAGCTTGCATACGCTCCATCAGAACGGAGCCCACCATACCGCGCCAACCAACAAAACCTACTTTCATTTCATTTCTCTCTTAATCATTCAATGATGTATTGCATGTGCATTACGAAGAATATCTTTACTTATGACTTGTTAAACAATTGATATTAACAATGGATCAAATATTCAAACTATCAACAAAGTATTCTTCCGCAAAACTAGCGTCAAACAAAAGCAGCAACAACCGCATCGCCCATCTCAGCTGTGGACACTTTTTTCGTACCATCGGTGTAAATATCTGCAGTGCGGAAACCTTGGTCCAGAACTTTACCAACTGCTACTTCAATTGCATCTGCCACATCGGGATAACCTAATGAATAACGCAACATCATAGACACGGACAAAATAGTAGCGAGTGGATTAGCGACGCCAAGACCCGCGATATCCGGTGCTGAACCATGACAAGGTTCGTACATACCGCGACCATCTTTATCCAGGGAGGCCGACGGCAGCATTCCGATAGAGCCAGTTAACATAGCAGCAGCGTCGGATAAAATATCACCAAACATGTTTCCAGTCACCAACACATCAAATTGTTTAGGTGCGCGAACCAGTTGCATAGCCGCGTTATCAACATACATGTGTGACAACTCTACATCTGGATATTCTTTATGAAGGTTATCCATAACTTCGCGCCACAACATAGTCGCTTCAAGCACGTTTGCTTTATCAACGGAGCATACTTTACGATTACGCTTGCGAGCCATTTCAAATGCAGTACGGCCAATGCGGATAATTTCGCTCTCGGAATATTTATAAGTGTTGTAGCCTTCGCGCTCACCGTTTTCAAGAACACGAATACCGCGTGGCTCACCGAAATAAATACCACCCGCCAATTCGCGCACAATCAAAATATCCAAACCCGAAACAACTTCAGGCTTTAATGAGGACGCATCAACCAATTGCGGATACAAAAGTGCTGGGCGTAAATTTGCGTAAAGACCCAATTGCGAGCGAATTTTTAACAAACCTTTTTCGGGGCGAATTGAACGATCAAGCTTGTCCCACTTAGGACCACCTACCGCACCCAACAAAATTGCGTCTGCAAGTCGTGCGCGCTCAAGCGTGGAGTCAGCAAGCGGAACACCGTGAATATCAATTGCGCAGCCACCCATTAATTCATTTTCAAACGTTAAACCCAAATCAAATTTGGAATTAACTTTATCCAAAACTTTGCGCGCTTCACGCACGATTTCTGGACCAATGCCGTCGCCTTCCAGAATTAAAATATGTTTACCCACGCGTAACCCCTATTAATAATGTTAATCGATATGTATGTAACTCGCACGAGCTTTAATTTTTAACTACATCAAACAACCAAGGCGCTTCCACGCGTTTTTTCGCCTCATAAGCACGAATTGCATCTGCATGCTCAAGCGTTAAACCTATGTCATCGAAGCCATTCAATAAACAATGTTTACGGAAATTATCTACTTCAAATGAGTATGAATTACCTGACGGCGTTTTGACCACTTGAGCAGGCAAATCAATTGTTAATTGATAACCTTCGCTGGCATACATTTCTTTAAACAACTGATCGACAATTTCATCACTCAAGATAATTGGCAGCAGGCCATTTTTAAAACAGTTATTGTAAAAAATATCGGCAAAACTTGGCGCAATTACACAACGAAAGCCGTAATCATCCAACGCCCATGGGGCATGTTCGCGGCTTGATCCGCAACCAAAATTCTCTCGCGACAACAAAATCGTTGCACCTTGATAACGCGGAAAATTTAATGGGAATTCCGTGTTAATAGGGCGACCTTCACAGCTTTGATCTGGCTTGCCTTCGTCCAGGTAACGCAATTCATCAAATAAATTTTTACCAAAGCCAGTGCGCTTGATAGATTTCAAAAATTGCTTTGGAATGATCATGTCGGTGTCAACATTGGCTCGATCCACAGGAGCGGCCAAACCTTGCAATACGGTAAAACTTTTCATTTTATATCCTCAATATCCCGGTCGCTCTGAGCGCAAGCAGCCGGAGAGCAATTCATCGTTCATTCTGAGCGCAAAGTAGTCGAGAGACAATCGTGCGTCGATAAGCCACACTTCGACAAGCCCAGTATGAAAGAGAGCGTTAATTAAAATTTCTTACGTCAACAAAATGACCCGCAATCGCAGCTGCAGCAGCCATGGCAGGGCTTACAAGATGCGTTCTTCCCCCGTAGCCCTGACGACCCTCAAAATTGCGATTCGATGTCGAAGCGCAATGTTCACCATTACCCAATTTATCTGCATTCATTGCCAAACACATAGAGCAACCTGGCTCACGCCATTCCAAACCAGCTGCGATAAAAATTTTATCTAAACCCTCTGCCTCAGCTTGCGCTTTAACAGCACCAGAACCTGGAACCACAATGGCTTCTTTTACCGATGATGCTTTAGTACGACCTTTCACGACCTCAGCCGCAGCACGAATATCTTCAATCCGGGAATTTGTACAAGAACCGATAAACACGCGATCCAAATAAATCGACGTAATATCCTGATTGGCTTGCAAGCCCATATATTGAAGGGCGCGAATCATGCCGTCGCGTTTTACCGGATCAGTTTCCTGCGCTGGATCGGGTACCTTGTCTTCAATAGAAACCACCATTTCCGGCGATGTTCCCCAACTTACTTGCGGTTTGATATCCGCACCATTGATTTCAATTACGGAATCAAAATGCGCGCCTTCATCACTAACGTAATTGCGCCAATCAGCGACTGCGCGCTCCCATAAATCGCCTTTGGGTGCGTAGGTTCTGCCTTTTACGTAATCGATAGTGTTTTGATCTACAGCAACCATACCAGCGCGAGCGCCAGCTTCAATCGCCATGTTACAGACGGTCATGCGGCCTTCCATGCTCATGTCACGAAAAACCTGGCCGCCAAACTCTATCGCGTAACCTGTACCGCCCGCGGTGCCGATTTTGGCGATAATGGCCAAAACAACATCTTTCGGGGTTACGCCCAAGCCCAACTTACCTTCAACCTTAATCAGCATATTTTTCATTTTTTTAGTGACCAAACATTGGGTCGCCATGACATGCTCAACTTCACTGGTGCCTATGCCGTGAGCCAACGCTCCTAAAGCACCATTGGTTGCAGTATGGGAGTCACCGCAAACAACGGTCATACCAGGTAAGCAGGCACCGGTCTCAGGCCCTACCACATGCACAATCCCCTGGCGATGATCATTGATCTTGTATTCAACAATTCCGAATTCGTCGCAGTTATCGTCCAATGTCTGTACCTGGATCAGTGACACGGGATCTTCAATTCCCGCAACACCATGGGCGCGTTCTTTCTGTGTCGTTGGAACATTGTGATCTGGAGTCGCCAAGATTGAATCCACACGCCACGGTTTACGGCCTGCCAAGCGCAAGCCATCAAACGCTTGTGGCGAGGTAACTTCGTGGATTATGTGACGGTCGATATATATCAGCGCAGAACCATCATCGCTCTCTTTAACCAAATGAGAATCCCAAAGCTTGTCGTATAAAGTCTTTTTGATAATTGTTGTCATGCACAGTCCTCATCTCTTTTAAAGTGCAGCCAGTCTATTCCTGCGTTAAACATAAAACAAATTTATCTTTTTTATAGTTTGCATTCCAAATGGGAATGATATAAAACTATAAATCACTAAATTTTGCTCATCTCCTGTTCAGCTAAGGGGTTGTAGCCTTGAGAACAAGCTCGCCGTGAAGGTTCGACGCTTGATGAAAAGATGGATACACAGCATTTACAAGCATTTGTAGCAATCGCTGAAAGTGGCTCATTTTCAGGTGCTGGTGAGCGATTACATTTGACGCAACCAGCCATCAGTAAACGAATAGCGCTTTTAGAAGAGCAGGTAAAAGCAAAGCTGTTCGACCGTGTTGGCAGGCAAGTAGTGCTAACCCAAGCCGGCAACTTGCTGCTTAAAAAAGCAAAAAGTATTTTGGATGAGGTGTCGGCCGCGCAACGGGAAATTGCAGATTTGCGGGGCGACATCACAGGAAAACTTAGCGTAGCGACAAGTCATCATCTAGGCTTGCATTACCTACCGCCCTTTTTGCGGGAGTTTTCAAAACTTTATCCCGACGTAAAACTTGATTTACATTTTTTGGATTCTGAACATGCGTACCACGAAATACTCCTCGGCAGATTCGATATCGCCATTATTACGCTCGCGCTTGAACAAGACGCGCGCATCCACAGTACAGAACTCTGGCAAGACCAGCTCCAGTTCGTCGCGGCACCCACCCATGCACTTGCAACGCTGGCGAATCTTCGCCTGGCCGATCTAAGCCCTCATCAGGCAATAATGCCGGATATCAACACTTACACTACTCGCCTTATTAAGGAATTGTTTGACCGCGAGAATCAAGCGCTCGATATCACCATGGTCACCAACCACTTGGACACCATCAAGATGATGTTAAGTATTGGTTTGGGCTGGGGAGTGTTGCCCAGCAGCATCATTGATGACCAACTTACTGTGTTAGATGTTAGCCATCCGCCACTAATACGCTCACTAGGCTGCATCCATCATAATCAGCGCAGCCTGACAAATGCGGCACGTGCATTTCTAGAGCAGCTTAAGGCGCCATTAACAAAAATTGTCGCCCCATAAATCACAATTTCCTTACAAAACAATCACTAAACTTGTTTTTAGAGCTAAACTCTGTGCATGCTGTCCGCACTAGATAGTTTTACATATACAACAAAGGAAATAATCCTCATGAAAAAAATCACACTCGTTGCTGCCATCGCAGCTACAGCAGCCTCCTTTGCAAATGCAGACACAGTTTTAGGCGTATACGCCGGTTACGGATCATGGGACACCAGCTATGACGGTAGAGCTGGAGATCCAAGTATTACGTTAAAAGATTTGGGCGTTAAAGATCAAAAGAACAAATTTTTCTACATAGCACTGGAACATCCTGTACCCCTCGTTCCTAATATTCGTTTGGCACACACTGATATATCTAACAACCAAACAGCGTTGATTAGTGAATCATTCACAATTAATGACGTTACATATCTTGTTAACGACACTGTCAGATCGGAGCTAGATTTAACCCACACAGATGTGACTCTTTACTACGAAATTCTCGACAACTGGGTTAATTTAGATCTCGGTTTGACTGCACGCCAATTTGATGGTTTTGTGTACGCAGCCTCTACCAATGCACCGTCAAGAAATGCAAAGGAGAAAGTAGATCAAACACTTCCTATGCTCTACGGCAAGGCTCAGTTTGATTTGCCATTCTCAGGGCTATCTGTAGGCGTCGAAGGTAACTATGTGAGTTATTCTGGAGACAAAGTTACAGATTACGCGGCAAAAGTTAGTTACCTTTTCGATTCAGTCTTGGATATCGGCCTCGAGGCTGGCTACCGCAAGCTTTCATTGACTATTGATGACGATGATCTGAATGCAAAAGTGAATTTAAAAGGCCCTTATGCAGCCGTTATTGCTCACTTCTAAATAGAACAATTTTGTTAACAAAAGCTCCGCTCAGGAAACTGGCCGGAGCTTTTGTTTTTTTGGCACACGCACCTGCGCTATACTGCGCTTCCTCACCTATTTTGAATCAGACGAATGACGCCGATAGATTTACTCATCAACGCCCGCTGGATCATTCCAGTCGTGCCTGAAAATCGAATTCTTAAAGACTGCGCTATCGCTGTTCATCAAGGCCATATTCTCGCGGTGCTACCGCAAGAAGAGGCCGCAAAACGTTATTCTCCATACAAAGTGGAAAATCTAACTGAACACATAATCACACCCGGGCTAATCAATGCACATGGCCACGCAGCCATGACCCTTTTACGTGGCTTTGCAGATGATCAACCTTTAAATGATTGGCTAAACAATCATATCTGGCCTGCAGAAAAACAATGGGTGGATGAGCAATTTGTACGCGATGGAACCGAACTCGCCATCGCTGAAATGATTAAAAGCGGAACGACGTGTTTTGGTGATATGTATTTTTTCCCTGAACAAACCGCGCAAGCCGCACTTGAAGCGCAAATACGCTGCCAAATTTATTTTACGATTCTTGATTTTCCGTGCCCCTGGGGATCCTGCCCCGAAGACTATTTTGCAAAAGGCTTGGCACTGCACGATACGTTTCGCGATAACGATTTAATCAATATAGGTTTTGGCCCACATGCACCCTATACCGTTGGCGACGAAACTTTAAAAAAGGTAGCAATGCTGGCTCAGGAAATGGATACACCAATTCATATTCATCTACACGAAACTGCGCAAGAAGTTGAAGACTCACTAAAAAAATATGGCGTGCGGCCTACGCAACGGCTAATGACATTAGGCTTGCTCTCGCCGCTCACCCAATGCGCGCATATGACTCAAGTCGATGACATTGATATCGCTATTTTGCAACAAAGCGGCGCCCACGTTATCCACTGCCCTGAATCCAATTTAAAGCTTGCCAGCGGATTTTGCCCTGTCGATAAATTATTAAAAGCGGGAATCAATGTTGCACTCGGTACTGACGGCGCGGCAAGCAATAATGATTTGGATTTATTTAGCGAATTAAAAACAGCAGCACTTTTAGCGAAGGCCGTAAGCGGAAATGCTGCCGCATTAGATGCACACACCGCATTAAGCTTGGCGACAGTCAATGGTGCAAAAGCTTTAGGTATTGAGCACATGGTTGGCAGCCTTGAAGAAGGCAAACATGCGGACATCATTGCAATCAATATTGGCGATCTGGATTTACAGCCTATTTACGACCCAGCTTCGCAACTTGTTTATACTAACGTAGGGCACCGTGTATCCCACTCATGGGTGAAAGGAAAATGCTTGATGAATGAACGTGAGTTACTAACAATCAATGAACGCGAGCTAAAAAGTAAAGCTCGTCAATGGCAAGAAAAAATTGGTAATCAATAATTTTCAGCAACGACCCTTCGACTACTGCGTGCAAGGTGACCGGTAGTCAATAACAACTCTGTTCGCCCTGAGCGCAAAGCAGCCGAAGGGAAAATAATTTGAATACGAGATCAAAACTATGGCAAATGTCGATAACGCAGAAATTGCAAAATTCGAAGCACTGGCCAGCCGGTGGTGGGATAAGAATAGCGAATTCAAACCGCTTCACGATATTAATCCTTTGCGTGCAAATTATATTGATGAGCGCTCTCCAGTCGCGCAACGAAAAGTTATTGATGTAGGTTGCGGTGGCGGAATTCTTGCTGAATCACTTGCGCAACGCGGTGCATTTGTGACTGGCATTGATATGGGCGAAGCGCCCTTATCTGTTGCACGTTTACATGCGCTGGAAGTTGGCGTCAGCATGAATTACGAAAAGATTACCGCCGAAGAAAAAGCACAACAATGTGCTCGTGAGTTTGACATCGTCACCTGTATGGAAATGCTGGAACACGTTCCAGATCCGTCATCCGTTGTTAAAGCCTGTGCGGATTTGGTAAAGCCTGGGGGTGACGTTTATTTTTCTACCATCAATCGAAATCCAAAAGCCTATGCCTTTGCCATTTTAGGTGCGGAGTATGTATTGAAAATGTTGCCGAAGGGAACGCACGATTACGACAAATTTATTCGCCCTTCTGAATTAGCGCAATGGTTACGTAGCGCAGGCTTAGAGTTACAGAATCTTAGCGGAATGACTTACAACCCTATCACCAAACATTACAAGTTAGATTCAAATGATGTGAGCGTGAATTATCTACTACATGCAAAGAAAATTATTGAGTAATTCATGAGCACAGCAAATCAAAAAAAAATCCGCGCCGTTATGTTTGATCTTGATGGCACCCTACTAGATACAGCACCCGATTTTGTGGCAGTCGTCAATAAACTCTTGATGGAAAATAAACGCGACGAGTTACCGCATGACACTATTCGCGCAGGCGTATCAAATGGTTCAAAAGCGCTCGTGACACTGGCATTTGCCATTGAAGAAACTCACGAGAACTTTCAACCATTACGCGCGCGCTTATTGGAACTGTATACGCAACATATCTCCGTATTTACCAAGCCCTTTCCAGGTATTCAGCAACTACTGGATAACCTGGAAGAAAATAATATTCCTTGGGGAATTGCTACCAATAAGCCAGCAGTTTATACAGTTCAACTTATGGGTGAACTTAATATGCAGCCGGCGCCTGCAATTGTTATCTGCCCTGATCATGTTAAAGATAGCAAACCTCATCCGGAATCGTTATTTTTAGCCGCAAAAGAACTTGGTTGCGAGGCAGAAGAAATTATTTATGTTGGTGATCACAAACGCGATATTGAATGCGGCCAGCAGGCGGGAAGTATTACAATTGCGGCAGCCTACGGTTATGTGGGCAATGAAGACATTCAAAGCTGGCAAGCAGATTATTATGTTGATCACGCCGAAGAAATTTGGCCGATTATAGAAAAACATTTGTAGCATCGCCAGGGTCATCTTCAGCACCCGAATAAAACTCAACAGTTGTCTTCAGCAAATAAAATCAATTAACAGCAAAGTCTTTAGATGCCCAAGTGCATTACAAAATCACTATGCAGCACAGATCTGCCTTTTAATTATTAGAATACGATTATGAAAATTCCAGAAAGTTTTAATCCAAAACCGGATTGTCTTGAAAACAAAATTATTCTAGTCACGGGTGCTGGGGACGGAATTGGCCGTGTCGCGGCAAAAACGTTCTCGGCTCACGGAGCAACCGTCATATTGGTTGGCCGAACTCTGCAAAAATTAGAAAAGGTTTATGACGAAATTGAAGCAGCTGGCCATCCGCAAGCCGCCATTTATCCGATAGATTTCCAAGTTGCCAATGAAAAATCATTTATAGATATGTGCAACGCTATTAGCGAAGAATTCGATCATCTCGATGGCATTCTCCATAACGCCGCCGATTTAGGGCAACGCACACCTGTCGCTAACTACGCACCTGACGTTTGGATGCGCTTGATGCAAGTGAATGTAAACGCGCCGTTTATGCTAACGCAAGCGGTAATGCCACTATTGGAACGCGCAAAAAATGCTTCTATAGTTTTCACCGGCTCAAGCGTTGGTTATAAAGGCCGCGCCTATTGGGGCGCCTACGCGGCCTCTAAAGCAGCAGCAGAAAACCTTATGCAAACGCTTGCAGATGAACTTGAAGAAACCACACGTGTTCGCGCCAACAGCATCAACCCCGGCGCAACCCGCACAAAAATGCGCGCAGGCGCCTACCCTGCCGAAGACCCCACAACGATTAAAACTCCCGAAGACTTAATGCGCGATTATTTATATTTGATGGCCGATGACTCTGTGGGAGTTTCGGGGCAACAATTTGAAGCCTCCAAAAAACTCATATTAAAGAAAGAATAAAAAATCCAAAATCGCAATTGAATATTTTTATTTAAAAATATTCAATTGCGCTTGATGCTTACAAAATATTCATCGCATAACCCACCACTAAAATTTGCGGTAGTGTTATCAGTGGTAAAAACAACGAAATTTTCCAGGATTTAGTCACATCTTTTAGCACCATGACCTCAGTGTAATCCGTAGACACGCCTGCCATCATAAATGTAAATGCATTCCCCGGAGCGCCAGCGCGATTTAATAAGTCGGCGGCTATAGGCGTTGAGCCTTCCGAACAAACCTCAATAACAGTTGCAGCAATCAAGGTAAACACAATCCCTACTAAACTCGGCCCAAACCATTCCCTAAAAAATTCAACGCTAACGAAAGTTCTTATTAGTGCAGCAAGTACTACACCGAATAGCAACCACCGCAACACCATGCGCGAACCACTTGCGCCTTCGCGAGCAACATTTTTTACAAGATCAAAAGACCAATTAATCCCTGACCATTGTTTTCGAGCCTCTGGCCAGAATTTGAAACTTTCATTTAGCTCAAACGCATTCGGGTTAGCAGGCAATATCTTGTTATCAACACAACGATCAAATATCCAGCCACTGATTATGGCAATTACCATAGAGACCAAAATAAAAGCTAACGTCCATTTAAAACCTATCAAAGAAAACATAATCAAAGTTAGTGAAAATGAATTCCAGGGGCTGGCAATTAAAAAAGCCATCACTTGCCCTACACTGGCACCTTTCTGATAAAGTTTTGTCCCTACCATCAATATGCCGTGACTGCATAAATCTAACAAAACGCCAGCCGCAGTCGCTCGCAAAATTCCATTGAAACTTCCGCCCTTGCCCAATACAGACAGAACTAAATTCTGCGGAATACCTGCTAACAACCCTACAAAAACCAACCCCAGTAAAACGCCCCACCACATACTGTTAAGCATTTCAAAAATACTGTGCGCGAAATGCTGTGCAAACCCGGGCAATAATGTTGGTGCAAGCCAATTCAATCCGTAGAAAATCGCACAGATAACAAACGAACCCCATAGCAAATAATCTATACCACCGCCGTGGTTATGATCCGTTTCACAGCAACTGGCTTGATGACCGTGGTCATGCTCATGGTGTGATTGCACTTCATGATGCGATGTCGTTGGTGCAGAAGGCGCGCAACAGGAATTTTTTTCAGCATTAGAAACTTGAGCAGCGGAAGCCGCATTTGAGGCTGTAGCTTCGGCGCCGCAACATGATTTTGTATCGCGCATTTTTGTAGATGCCTGCTTATCGGAATGGCAATCGCTCATGATGAAGTCTCCACTAAAGTGAATGGCATTAGCGATGGTGTCGGCTTTGAAAGCGTTTCTATAATTGTACAATCGGTGGAGTCGTCACCCGCGCAACTATTGGCCATATCCACCAGTGAGAGCCTTAATGCTTGCAGCTCTCGCAATTGATTTTCTACTTGCTCAATTTTTTCCAACACTAACTTCTTAACTTGCGAGCATCTGCGATTTTCATCCCGGTAAAGCCCTAATAACTCTCTGCAAATCTCAAGGCTAAAGCCTACAGAGCGTGCACGTTGCAGAAATCGCAAATGCTCCACATCACTGGTTGAATAATCGCGGTAATCATTCCCTTGGGCGCGAGCGGGAGAAACCAACCCGATTTCCTCGTAGTAACGCAAGGTTTTCACCGGCAACCCACTTTTAGCCGCAGCTTGACCAATATTCATTCGTATCTCCTCACATCGGCTTACATTTCATATACAAACAACATAATAAACCTTTCAGTAACTGGACACTCAAGAAATTTTTACACATTTTACGGCCTTTTTTAATTCTTTCAGGCTCTAAAGTACTT